>ERZ791720.204-NODE-204-length-40548-cov-15.1142_pt1 | contig 40548 bp, 55 predicted proteins | sample MGYA00510048_ERZ791720 | MGnify/ENA primary metagenome ERZ791720 (study PRJEB30046, sample SAMN00715142) | human gut metagenome | study: EMG produced TPA metagenomics assembly of the A metagenome-wide association study of gut microbiota in type 2... | reverse complement strand
ACCATAGGATATGATATCCGGGTTGGTCTTATCTTCTTTTAGCTGAACTTTTTTTTCATCAAGATAAATATCAAAACGGTCAGCACTCTTGTCGAAATTGACAATATCAAAGTTGTCTATAAGCACATCCGGAAGGATGGCACGAAGGAGTCGTTCGGGTTTCATAAAACAAAGGTAAGCAAAGATAGCTAATTTTAAAACTTACCAACCAGATATTTCCGCTGAGCCGATATTACCTCCGGCTTCAAAATAAAGAATCAGCAAATAATCGATAGATGTGAAGAGTTAATCAAAATTTATCGGGAGAAAATATACAAACTGAATCTAGAATTGAATACCATAGACATAGACACCATAGCCGAATATCTTAAATCATCCAAGGATGACAAAAGCGGCATTGATTTTATTTTATTCGCAAAAAAGTGGTGCGCTTCACATCCTGAGATAAAGGGTATGAAGAATTACACAACAGCTTTAAACTCATTTTGTACTTTCTTTGGAAGAGAATCTATTCTTTGTAACGAAATAACAGTTCAGAAACTAAAGGAATTTGAAGAATACCTGTCTGAAAAGAAACGGGCACAATCACTATACCCCAGCGTCATCCTGCGTCTATTTACAGAGGCAAGGGAGTATTATAATGACGAAGACAATGACATTATAAGAATTAAGCAGAATCTTTCAAAATATAAGCCAAAACAACAGAATGTAGCAGAAAAAAGAGCTTTACCGGAAGAAACTATAAAAACTATATTTACTCTCCCTTACGATAACAAAAAGATTAAGGGATATACCAGTAGGCATGACTTGGCGAAAGATTGTTTTATATTATCATTCTGCCTAATGGGAATGAACTCTGCCGACCTATATAATGCAACTGAGTTTGACGGGGAATACATAACTTATTACCGTACCAAGACCAAAGACAGAAGAAATGACAATGCCAAAATGATTGTTCGCGTACATCCAATTATACAGCCACTCGTAAATAAATACAAAGGCAAAGAACACGTATTCAACTTTTACGAGCGTTTTTCTTCTATGGCAGACCTCAATCGAGCCATCAATATAGGGCTAAAAGAGGTTGGATACAAAATAGGCATAGACAATCTTCAATTCTATGCAGCCCGGCATTCTATGGCTACGATAGCAATAAATAAGGCTGGTATAAACAAGTATATTGTCAACGAAATGCTTTGCCATACAGACTCGTCCATGAAAGTTACAGACCTCTATATACAGAAAGATTTTACGCCTATTAATGAAGCCAATTTCAAACTTATCGAATATGTGTTCGGAGAGAAATAGTATTGCTTTCTGTAGTTGGGCAGCTACGGGTATTTACATTTTAGAGGGGACGACTATTCAGCCACCCCTTCTTTATGTTAGTATTCAAAAACTATAGCTGAGAGATACTGAACATTCGTGAAGAAATTTATATGTACTTCGTGAAGGACTAATCTTGTGTCCATCGAAACATACATTTCTTCGACCTGAATAAGGGTCCTGATTAGAAATCGTATAGCCCAAGGAAAAAGCCAACTGGTCAATTCCTAAAGAAAGAGCACTTTTAACACGCCAAAAGGCAACATCCCCTCCCTTATTGCGAACTGACCTAAACTCTCCCTTTATCTTTCCGCCTTCTTCAGTATAATGTGCATATGAAAAAGCCTCGTTGGGTAATGTCAGAATCAATGCCGGCTCACATTGAAGAAAAAGCTGATAATCCTTTTCACGCCCCAAGCTCACTGAAGGAGTCCTAAAATTGGTACCTATCAACCAATTCCCCCGCAGTAGTTTACCGTCATCATAGAGTGTATACTTCTGACCTTTTCCGTCACTCACCTCTGTATTAGGTTTATAATCATTGTCCATCCAGTTTTGAAAAGCAAGACCGGTCATAATGCCAACATATTTCCCAATGTAACGGATATATGATACCTCAAGCCCTAAAGCTGGTTCAGAACCATATGCAAATAGAGAACCGGATAGAGACAAAACATTTTTATTAGTTTTAAAATCCCCTTCTCGCTCACCGGCAAAAAGGTGAATGACCGACAGACATAAACAAAAAATAAAAGCAATTTTTTTCATTTCAATCTAAATATAATTGGCTGACACCAAAATTTAAAAAACATATTCAACTGCTATAAAGATAACTGCTTTTCTGAAATTACCTATGTGATTTGAGGGAATTTTTATAAAAGGAAAGGCCCAAATGAAAAAAATCCCGACGAAAGCCGGGATATGTCACACACAATAGATATGAATTGTTGCTTATGAATACAAAGGCGATTTATTCAGCCACTCCTTCTACAAAGTTGTTTTTTATCTTTGAAAAACGGAATTATCAGCCGTTCGTACATTGGCCAATAAGAATTCTTCTAAAGCGGCACATTCAAAAGCCGAATCAAATGGAACCGCAATAACTACAATATATTTAGGTGACGTGCTCCAATAAGGACTTCTAACCTGGCATTTTCTTTCACCATCATAACAAAAATAACTTCCAAGCCTTCCGCCAATGGCAACGGATGATTTACCTATATATAGCACATTCTCATTACCGTCCATTATCAAATAGACTCCAGGTCTATCGGCATATGGGTAGCATTGGGGCCAGCAGTTTTCCGTATTCTCTTTCTCTGGAAACAAATCATACTTGTTACTAACTAAAAAACGTGTAAGATTTGGGTGACGATACTTTTCTTCGTATAATCTCACTAATTTTAAAACCTCATCTAATTTTGCCATTCTTGATTACTTTGTTTTGTAAATCATCGAATCCCTTTTGCCAAAAATACATATCTACAACCTTCATTGATGGGTAGAAGCAGTGAAGTTTTTCAGAAATATATCTTTGGCATTGTTGTATTGTATCTTTATTGCTCTGAGAATAGTCAATTATCCGCTTTAGTAATTCCTCGTCAAACTGTTTGCCTTGGCAATGAAATGCCCGCTTAAACAAGCCATCCAACGCAGGGACGCAACCAATGGTTCCCAACATTATTTTAGTAATCAATGTATCTGTCACAGCAAGGTTTAAGGGTGAAGTACTGTTTTCCGGTTTATAATATTTGATTTCACCGTAGTACTTTTTAAGTTTACCGTACAAGTCTATTACTTGAGAAATATCATCCATTGTAAGCCATTCTTTTCGTAGGGAATGAAATTTCCTTATTATGTTTACGGCATCCATATGAATCGTATAATCTTTCCAAAGTATTCCGCAACTACCTCTATACATCCCCCAACTCGCCAAATAAAAAGCAAGGTGAAGAGCTAAATAGTCTGTTGGATTATCTAAATTGTTGAATGCCCCATAGCAATGCTCCCACGATTTAAAACGATGATTTGAGTCTTGAACCATATTACTCAAATATTTGTCAATGCTACTTTTGTCTATGGTTAAAACTGGATATGTCATTTTTATATACTGTGCTAATTGTTTGACTCAATAAATTCCTTCAACCGGTAAAGCCGGATAATAGCCGGATTATAAAACGCATCCGGATAATGCTGCTTGATGTCGTTAATGTTCGCCCGAACATACAAAGATGTGTCATAGATATGCTCAGATTCACTCAATACTACCTCTTTCGGTAACTGTGCTGTTTCCGCCCAGTGTATGATTGCCTGTACTGAGGCTTCGTCAAATTGGTATTCTTCTTGTGACATAATAATTATTAAAGTAACTCACTAAGTGGGATTATGTCTGTTTTATATCCTCTCATGGTTAAAATTTCTTTTATATTTCGGGGTAACTCCCATTCAATACCTTTTTTCTCAGCTAGAATAAATTTTCCACTTCTAAAAAAATATTCAAATCTCTCATCGGCACGATTGTGTTTCATACAACAATACTTATTGCCATCCTTATATTTTACACTGTATATTTGGCATTCGAAAAAATAACAAGGGTTTCCATTACTATCACATTCTAAAGTATTATCTTCTCTTTTAATAAAAAAAGGTATATCATTTCTGCATATTTTAGTTTCTAAATAGACAAGACTCAACATATTTATATTTCTTGCAATATTCTTCACATGATTCAAGTTATCTCCTAGAGATATTACAAATGACTTTTTCTCTTCTCCATTAACTAATACTGTATGTAAAGCATATAGTTTAGTATCATAATATTGTGTAACCGTAAATTTACATTCTGTACATTTATATGGAATAGGATTATCTTTTTTCTGAATCATAGTATTATAAAATCAAAGTTACTTCACAAAAATACAAATCAAGGAAAAATTATCAAATAGAAACGGACAAAAAGCTTTAATGGAAGCCAAAGCACGTCATAAACAAGTCTGAATTTTTACTGAAATATGAGCCATAAAAGGAAAGACAGTTCAGTAAGTTTCCTTTCCTTTTATATAATTTATCCCCCTACTATCCATACCTTTTTTCCAAACATTATATACAATATGAGACAAATAATTGCAGTTCTCACTTATAACGTTTTCATCGACTGTGAATTCATTACATCCTATAGCCTGATTAGATTTACAATATTTTTCAATGCCTTTCTTTTTATATAGACAACATAGCCTTTGATTTGTATAGCTATTTTCCTTATAATATTTACATAAAAAACAGTTCTTTGCATTTTCGTAATTCTTATATACAATTGCCCAACCAAAGACAAAAGGGTTTATCCATATAGTACGATTTGCCAAATAATCGAATGTAATCTCAAATATAGCAGATGAATGTCTCTGAGTATATATTTTGCAATTGCTACGATTACTCGGACAAAACCCTTGCATAGAATCCAATAATACGAACTTATTAAGCATCAAACCTTCAGTTTCAGATATTCTACATCTACGTTTAAAATTATAAAAATTCACTCGTTCGCTCTCGGAAATCATTCCACTTTGTATAATAGTATTCAGCTCATATTCTGAATTTAGAGCCACCTCAATAATACGTATCCCAGACCCTAACTTCCCCTTCTCACACTGATGTGAAACTAAAATTTCGATGAAAACAGGTTCATATTTATTCTCCGAATTGGTAAGAAGCAAATCTGCACGAAACCCCTTATATGTTTTTTCTCGAGTGATTACATTGTAATAATTCTTTAAGTTAAAAGATTGGCTCGTTTCTTTCTCACAATAATAAGAAGAAGTATAGTCATCATGATTCCATAGACAATGTTCAAAATTAGAGCATCTATCTTTTGTTTTAAAAGAGATATTTAATGCACCATCTGAATTAAACCACTCTTCAATTCTTTTCTTAGCAAGAGCATGAAGATAAGTTTCATAGCTACAGTTTTGCGGTCTTATCTTATGAGCATAATGCTTTACTTTAACAGAACCTTCTTTTACAACCATTTCTCCTTTACAATGAGGACATCGATATTCTATTCCTTTCTGAGCATTTTCAATACCAACACACTTTTCATTCTTATCAAGAGCATACGTATATTTGAGTTCTGTCATAATATTAAATCTACCAACCATTCCTATTAGTAAAATTGAACTATCTCTCTTTGTTTATATCTATAAAACTAATATTATTATATTCTCCAAATTTAGCTTGCTGATTATTTGTCAAAATTTTAATTTGCCACTTCATATCATCATAAGAGTTTTGTCCATAGTGATAAAATATAAATTCTTTTTCTTTACACCCAAATTGAGATTGTCGTCTAAAAAAATCATCAAAATAAGAATGGTCGGTTTGCCCCAAAGAGTATCCAAAAAATATTATTCTTTCTGCGTTATCCAAAATATAAGGTAAACCCTTTACTTTTTGATAAGGACTATGAGATTTATACAAAAAAACATGCTTTTTATCTACTTGGGCATTATCTTCTACGCCAAATACAAAGCCATTCTTTAATGTACCGTGTACGTGGTTAATTATATATTCTGATTCATTATATGAAATATCACTTAGTATATTTTCAATTGTATTGGTATAATTAAATGTAAGGATATATACAGGGGATAACTTAAACGCTTGATCTAATACATAAGTGCCCATAGCTGAGAAATAGTTCCCTTCTTTAGTCACCTCCATCAAATATGACTTTAAATGAGAGCACAATTCATTGTATTCATCACGCAATGTATCACCCTTTTTAGGTTTACCTTCTATATATATTCTTGGAAGAAAAGTACTTTGTGAATACACACTTAACTCATTTTCAATATCAATCCATAAATTTAAAGATTGCTTCTTCCGAAGATAGTCCACCAAAAAATTGTTCTTTATATCAGAAAACCAATGGCTTTTCATAAAATCCTTATAAGAAGTTTTCAGACCAAGATTTAAATCAAACCCGTTACCTACAACAAACACTGTTTTATAGTTTTGCAATTCATCCATAGTATTATAAAATCAAAGTTAATCTACAAAAATACAAAGCCAAGAGGTATTATCAAATAAAAAGTAAATAAAAAAGCCCCGACTTTCGTCGGGGCGAAATATCTTTTACTTATCAAGAGCTTTTTACGAAATCTATAAAATCACCTAATGACAAGATAAAAATATTATTGTATATCAGAGTGTTTTGATAAATAGATATCTCTCAGATAAATGCTCATCAATTTAACTATAGATTGCATAGAAAGTTTTACAGCTTTGTTTGTATTAGAAGCAGGGTCTAATAACTCTATTGTATCAGGAGAATAATATATAAATTGTTTGATATCAGTAAACATTTCATGCCCCATATTTCTAAGAAGAAATCCTAAAGCCTCTTCCTCTACATCATACGCTGTCGTTGGATTTATCTTCTCTAGCTCTTCCATTAAAAAATCAATATTATCATCTATTGTTTTTTTGGCTGAAGATTTCACAAACAAGACATTGCCAAGTGGTGTCATTTTTAAAGGGCTCGCTTTCTTTGCCAATTTATCAATCATGTCATTATCAAATTTCATTAACCATTTATTTATCTCAACAACCATGTCATTTGTAGATGAAACAATACGTTGTAATTCTTTATAACGTAAGTCGGAATTTCTTATATCATCTTTATGCTTTTCACATGGCAAATCATCAACTGCTTTTCTTGTTGTTTCCAGTTTAGTATGATATTTTGATATTATCCACGTAGCTATGATTACTATCAATATAACAGCTAACCATGGAGCATGGTTCAATAAATAAGTTAAAATTGGATTCATAATCGTGTTTACTCTTTACTTGCAAATTTTACGCATCAAGATGTTGCAAATATAAGATGTTTTATTGAAACATCAACTACAACAACAAACATTTTATATTATAGTATAAATATTTATACTATAATATAAACTACATTATAATGTTAAATTGAAAGTGAAAGCGTAAAAATAAATCGTTTACCACTGCCACAAGTCATAACTCACTCCAACCCCAACATAAAACACACCCAGATACCCATACCCAGCCTGCAACCCAAATCCCCAACGTTTCTTTTTCGACTTGATGGTGACCGGATGATAGACGTCATTCGTTTCCACTTGATAAACGGTCCTCGGATACACAGTCATACTATCCAGCCGTGGGTCTACATATCCGCTCACCACCGCACGATACAGGCTGTCTTCATACACAACCCGTTTGCGGTGAAGCAAGGTATCACCTATACGTACTGTGTCATTTGGCAATATCTGCCAAAAGACCGCTATCGGTGCGGAGATAAGAACCGTATCAGTCTTGACAACCGTCTGTATCTTCGTCTCGGTACGTATTTCTGCCGGCAAAGGCTCGTGCGGACGAAACCACGCCGCCGCACAAGCAATTGCCAGCAATACAACTAATAACCAGGGTAGTTTTTTCATAGCTTCAGTACCTGATTCCGGTTTCTACCATCCGCCCGATAGCTCACATGTACCCAGGCAAAATTACTCTCATCAATCAACTGGTCGAAAGGAAGGTTCTTGCGGATATGCTCGAACAGTAGCTTGTTCTGCTGTCTGTCTCCGGTATCAATGTCCGCCGCCTGTCCGCTCATGTGCTGGCTGGTTGTCGCACCGCCAACTGCTTTATTCAATGCCGGGCAACGGTAACCGCTGTTCACAATGATAGGTTTGCCATACCATTCGCGTAGCGGGTCAAGAACGTTATCCACCAATGCAGTCAGATTGGCTTCTATATCACAGCCACATCTGTTGTCAATTCCTTTGCGGTCGGCAGTTGTCGAACGGCAAAGTTCTTTTATCGTAAAATACTTCATACATCATTTGATTTAATATAAACATACACTACATTTGCAGAAGCCTTTGTTTTAACTTTAAGTTTGTGTTAAAAAGGGAAGGGAGCCGTTGCGAAACACCTTCCTTCCCGCGAATCAATAATCACTCGGTGGCTTCCGCCCTCCACATTTCCGGACATCACACCGCTTGACTTCCATCTCGGCTTCCAGCTTTGTTTTCTCTATTTCCAGTGCAGTGTTCTTCTTGATAAGCTCATGAATGCGCTGTCTGTCTTCTTCTTTCTCCTTGTAAAGCTTGTCAATCTTGGCATTCAATTCAGCTTCCACAGTTCTTTCCTCCTCATAGCATTTTTTCCATTCTGCTGCGTAAGCGGTTATGTTGTCAGCTTCCGCCTTTCTCGCTTCCGCAACCGCCTTGCGCTTCTTGCTGTCATAGAACATGAACACACCGAAAAGAGGAAGCAGGATAGTAGTGACTATCCCGCCGGTGATGTTGAACAGTTCATTCAGTTCCTCCATCATACCTTCATCCCCGTTACATGTTCATCACTCCACCCCTTGGCATGCCAACCGAGAAGAATGCCGGCAATAAACGCTCCCGTTGACACAATGCTTGCCCAAAACGGTACATACTGGTAATAAGCCAGCAGACCTACAATCACGGCCACCATAATAGCCAAAACAATCAGTTTCTTTTTCATCTACGAACTTTTTTAATTAAACAAAAAAAGCCCACGAACGCATCCTGTTAAAGATACATTCATGGGCGTTAATTCATAATTTCGTTTACAAATATACTCATTTACAATCACTTTTCAGCGAAAGTTAACAAGAAAATTGTGAGATATTCTCTCGCAATAAGATTATAGATAAAGCTTAAAAAATCATCAAACCATTCAGTATTTCTATCTTTGTATGAATTTTAGAGGATATGTGCTCTATCATTCATATTTTCCATTCTATTCAGATGGTCATCCAATGTCTTGGGATTGCATTTCAGTTTCCTACAGATAGCTGCTTTGCTATATCCATACTCAAGCATTGTTTTTATAAGAGATTCTTTTCCGGTGAGCTTGTAATGTGAATTATGTCCCCCTTTACAACGTCCCAATTTCTGCCCTTCAGCTACACGTCGAGCAAGTCCTTCTTTTGTACGCTGGCTTATCAAATCACGTTCAATTTGTGCAGATAACCCAAAGGCGAACGCAAGAATTTGTGATTGAATATTATTGCCCAATTCATATTTTTCTTTCACCGTAAACACTGTTATATTTTTTTGCATAAGAGTATTCAGGATGCTCATAACTTCCATTAATCGACGACCCAGACGGCTGATTTCCGAAGCTATTAATGTATCTCCCTTCTTTAACTTTTTAATAAGGGAACCGAGTTTTCGCTTTTTGGCAGACTTTGTTCCTGATACCGTTTCGAATATCCACTTATCAATATTTAGCTCTCTGATACGAGCAAATTTCTCAATCTCGAATCGTTGATTTTCGACAGTTTGTTTGTCTGTTGATACTCTGATGTAAGCGTAAATCATTTTTGGTGTGAAGGTAAGAATTGAATTTTGTGCTACAAAACTTATATCAGACGCCCCTAAAATGTACAAAGTATGGCAGAAGATATTAAAATCAATGAAGCACAACAAGTGCAGGATGCTGCATACGTAACAGTGTTACTGGAAGATGGTAGTTTAGGTAAAATTCCACGGAACGATTTAATTGAACTGATAAGAGAAAATATGCCGGAATCAAATTCGGAACAGAAAGGACTGGCTTCTCCGGTAACTCCCAAACATTATAATTATTATCAAGTCGATTGTAAGCTATCTGACCTTACTCAAAACGGCTATTACTATATTGATGACCAAATTTATCGTGAGGATGCTCCTGAGGGTTTGACTAATTATAATCTTGTAGTCTTTAATAATGGTTTTGTTATCCAATTATTGCATGATTGGCATCACTGTTATTTTATCAGAGATTGTTGGGGAGAATGGAGCGAATGGAGACAAATTTCTTTATCATAAAGTTTGTTTAGACCCTACTATTCTTGACAGGCCATATTCTTTGCCCCTTAAATGTACAAGATATGCGTGAAGATATTAAGGAAAATGAAATGAGCGGTGGCGTACCGGTCAGAATGAGAGGCATAGATGCAGATGGGAATAGCATAACACCAACAATGGAAGAAGTGACCGATGCACTACCAGGAGAACAAAAGTACGACAGAGGAGTGTATTATTCACTGCCTAAGTCCATTGTATCTGTCCATAAACCAACTGGAGGCAATGAAATTAAGACCATAACGTTATTAAAAATAGGAGACTATAACACGTCCCATTTTAATTTCTTTGAGGTTTTTACTATTCCATTTTACTCGAATAACCATTGCTTACCCGGCTGGTGCAAGGTTCATTATGCGCCTGCTGGTACACTCCAAAGTGATGTCGCTCATTCTGAATTCGGATGTTTCTCTAATTTAAGGCAGATAAGCTATAAAGGGAACATTTATTTGGCTATTGATGTACTGGTGAATCAGTATGGTTCTGCGTATATTGCTCTGACCGGTTATCATGAAGATACATCACAGATAATGGATGTTACCGGAGATTTTACAGAAGTTCAATAAGATGAACATACAATGAGGAAACTGCAAAGTCCTCATTGTATGCCAGTATTTCCATTAAGATGTAAAAGATATTTTCTTCCAATCAGACCAAAAACGAGTTTTGAAACGATAAAAAATAGCACCATTATATGTGAAATAAAGTTGTTTGGAGCAATTTATATCCCAATGTAAATGGAAAAGGATACAACCTTGTGTTTGTTCTGATCCAGATGGAACGTTTTCGCATTTATCGCCAATAGGATATATTCCACTTGTTTCTATTTTATCCAAATCAGTAATAGAACTACTGTAAATTACAGCACCTATTAAACAAGCTAAGTCGCTCTTTTTTATTTTTATTTGACTTCCATCTACGAGTTCACCATATATGTATTCCGCACTCGTAACCTGCGGGAAGACATTCATTTTAATATCCTCTGCCATAACTTTACTTTTTAGGGGCAAATGATACAGCATAAGAATATAGGAGTTATAAATATAAATAATTGGGTATAAAACCCTTACTGGTTGAGATATTGAATTGTCCCATGCAGTATATTTTTAACAGCCCCTGCATTCAACTCATCGGATATTTCTATATTCACCCAACTAATCACCTTGGCATCTATTGACACGAAGCATTCCATATTAAAATCAAGGTATAAATCACGGAATATTCCATCTCTATCAAATGTGCTTCTTAGCTGTTTTATATATGCTTCGGAAAACATTGTTTTACATCCATATAAAGTACCATGAAGAGTATTGTCAGCACTCTCGTTGGCAATATTGAATAGATATGATGCCTGTCTATATCCCCAACCACCATAGTTATATTCATGCACAGATAAATTTATTGTGGAAAAACCGTACCCTAATTCATCCAAACTGAAAGAGCCGATTTTCAAACATTTATCAGCCGGTACATGTATAATGTCTGAAACTATTTTATATGGAGACATTATCAGGCCTGCTAAATCCCTTGTAGGTATAACAACACTATTTCCTTCAGCATCCAATCCTCTTAAAAGAGTGGGACTACCATTCTGCATTTCGTTTTCCTTAATATCTTTACCCATAACTTGCACTTTTAAGGGGCGTCATTTCTACTACAAAAATCAGCCCAATTTAACAATTAACTATTATCTCTTTTTTGTAAATTAAAAATCATATTTTTCCGTAGTATCTCGCGAATTCAAAAGGTCTCCTAACATCCAGATAACGGTCTATCTCTTCATTGAATTTTGCCTCCATCTCGAACGCTGAATTTCCATACGATATTTTATTCCCATCCGCTTCATGTATACCTTTGAAAGAATGGTAAACACGAGAAACGGCATATTCCAGTCCATATTGCAAATAGAACCACAACGGACACAACAAATACATCCATACGTTGAACCCGGTAACGGACATGACAAGCGTCAACAGAACCATCGAAGCAATCATGCATTCCTCCCACTGTCTTACATGAATAGCTTCATGGTTAAGAACGCGTGTTTTCATTTCCGCCTTGCTTTTCTTGGTAAAGACGAAACAGCCTAAAGTAATGGTGCTGTAGCCCTGCCACAACATCCACTTTGCTAATTTACTTTTATAAAATACTCTCATAGCATTTATTTATTAGGATAAGATTTAGTTACCACATTATTTTTTAAAAAGCTTATTCCATTTGTATTTATCATGACATCATAAAAGTCATTGCCATCATTCTCTGATACATTTATTAGCTGAGGTCTTATTAAAACAGTATATCTTGGATTTCCGGAAACATACTCGATTAATTTCATACGGGGATATGTACTACCACCTTCACCGATGAAATCTATAGTTCCCGCCAACAGATTATCGGAGCCGTACATTCTAAGACTGTTCGTAGCTGAATCAATCACAATACGCTTTCCGTTCATAGAGGTGGATACCTTGCCGGTTATTTCTATGTCCCCATTTTCTTTAATAACAAAGGAGTTATTGGGCGACTTGATATTTTTAAAAGTACCACCTGTCGCATTGACTTCTCCGGTTATTTCCGCATTTTCTGCATGTACTTTTCCGTCTTCAGTAACCCGGAAGGGGGCATCATCAGGAGTAGAACTACCTGCCCATATCCGTATCTTTTCACCGGATTGGGAACCGCTAAGGCCGGCAGTCACCGTCCCGTCATCCTTTCTAATACGAAGTTCGTTCCCCTGCATGAAGTCTATCATCGCATTTTTAGCAACAATAAGCGATGTGAATATGGCTGCCGTATTAAGTCCGAACTCTTCCCAATACGTACTGTTTCCCGGCGCATTTCCCCCGCTACTTATATGCGTCACCCGGCACTTGTATGCCCGCCAACCAGTCTCCGTACCGTTATCCCTGACCAATGCCACATCGACGTACCGTGTACCGCCAGCCAGTGACTCATCGTTACGCCACTCTACTCCGGACACCCATTCAGCCTTGCGGAGTATACATCCCTGCAGGCCGTTCTCCCCGTTTTCCACCACCATATCGTACTCTTCGGAGTTGTACTCGCCGGTCAGTATGTAGCCATAGGTCTTTCCACCGTCCTGCGTCTGGAGTATACGTCTTCCGTCCTTGGTGGTAACCGTCCACATGGGTGGATTTGACGTTCCGTTTCTAACCTTGCATAAAAACACCTTTCCACCCATTTTCACCAGTCCGAGGTAAGGTGTCTTAAGGCCGGTATGCCATTTTCCGTGGTTACTGACCGAAATGCCATCCTGTCCCGGTGCTCCGTCCTGACCGTCCCTTCCCGGAGCGCCATCCTGACCGTTCTTGCCATCAGTTCCGTCCGTTCCCGGTTTCACTTGTTGCAACCAGTCCGAATTTCCTTCTGCAGGTTCAGATGCACTGCCGCTCTCGCTTACACACAGCCAAATGCCGCCATCATGGGAAACCCGGTCATAAAAGGCATAATTTTCACCGGATGCCCACTCTCCACGGTCATTGGCCGTATATACCGGTGTACCGTCAGGTTTCAGCTGCCGTACCGTACCGGTAAAGTACACGCTGTTCAGGTACATGGAGTATCCCGTCATATCCAGACCGTGTACGTTCAGGTTTGAGAGGTCGCCCGACTGCATTGCGATGTTGGCGGCCGATATTTCCCAGGTATTCTGGTTGCGGAGCATGCGGCTGTAGGTGCGTGTCTCATATACGGATGTCTGACGGTCGGCACGTGTGAAACTACCATATGCTACAAAATTCATCTGCTCAAAAGGCTCAAAAGAGAACTTCCATCTATCCGACACTGGGCGAATCTGATACTTGAACTGTTCATTCCTATCGCCGATGACTTCGGTAATGGTGAAATATACCGTACAAAAACCGGCAAAAGTCCGGTTTCCCTGACTGTCGTCCGTATCTTCCGTAGCATTTTCCGAAGAGGTAAGCGAATGAAAGATACCCATGCAGATGTCACCAACCGCCACCGCACCGATTTCTCCTTCCTCCAGTTTTAATGCACAGAGCTTGTTTTCAGTATCCACCGATTTCAGTACACCAGCGCCAGGAGCACGCCATTTGTCACCGACTTTTATATCAATACGATTGTGACGTAGTTCCGGCGTTTCGATGAAGCGTCGAGAGGTAAGCGATTCTACTTCCGCATTGCCGTTTTCATCTATTTTGGCACCAAAGCCTGCAAGTCCGGAAGCATAGCCGTCCTTACCGAATACCGCACCAGCGAAAAGCTTCAAAAGAAATTTCGTCTCGTCAGACTTGTCTTTCCTTAAAAAAGAGACCAGAGACCTGCGTGCCGAGAATACATTGCTATCGGAAGGGGCTGTCGTATCGTTCGTCCTGATTATATAGACCCCGTTTCCGCCGCCGGTATATGTCTGCCCCTTGTAGGTCAGGGAATCAATCTTGTCTTCCATATCTCCGATACGGGAATAGGGCATGCTCTCGCCGATTATGTATGTAGGGCTGTCCCAGGGCTTGTCAAGGTTAAACTCCCAGCCGAGTATGCGGCTGTCGCGCCCGTTCTCAAAAAAAGCCCTGTTTACAAGGAACACTTTCTGTCCGAACTCATAGAAGCGTCTCAGCCGGTCGTTATACACCCATTCGGAATCAAGGGTCGTGTTATATGTACCGTCATCCCTTTTGCGTCGGTCGGCATACTCCTGCGCCTTTCCCTTAAGCTCCTGTTCGGCTTCTGGGGTATATCTGTCAGACACAAGCTGGATGTTGAAACCGGAAAGGACATACTCGTCGCCGTTTTCCGGACGAAGGGTATCATCGGGAAGCATACGCCCGTAATCCTCGTTTCTCACGATTTCCCAAAGCTGTGCGCCGCGCATGTCGTCTTTGGGGTCGGGATTGAAAATGACACCGAATTCCATGCCGTTAAGTTTGCCGGACTGGAACCGGATTCTCAGTTCCTGGCCTTCGATAAGATATTCATCCTTGAACTCCAGCCCGGTATCCTTGTAGCGGTAGTAGGTGACGGTCTCTTTCGTGCCGTTCTCGTCCTTCACCTCTTCGGTGCGGGTATGCACGTCGGATAATGTGCCCGTACGCCGGGGATAGACATTTTCAAATACGACAATATCCTCTATCGCCTCCTCTTCGGACATGTCGGGATACACATCAATGTAAGGCGTGTCCGCGGGAAGCATCAGTCTGCGCTGGACTACGCCGTTGACAACCGTCTGCTCGTCCACGGGACGGTAGTTTGCCGGGATATTCCGGGTAGAGCCGAACGCATAGATTCTGGTCGCATAAGTACCTTTGCTGTCGCTGCGGGTCATGGCTGACGCTTCAACCCCTAACTCGATTCTGACGGAATCACCATATTCATTTCGCCCAAAATGGATTATGTTATCCGTTATCCAGCAATCACAGTCCCATTTCTCCTTATCGGCCATGGAGAACAGGGCGTCAAGAAGGTTTATATTGTCGTACCTCATCGCAACGGCCTTGTTCTCCACTGTGGAATCTATGCTGAACTCAAACTCTTTTCCCTTGTACGTATATCCGAGTGCCTTCAGGTTGCGGAGGAATACGCCGAGCTGCACATCAAGGGGTGCAGTCAGAGACCATGAAGCCTCATGGCCGGCATGTTCGGGAGTGTACTTGAAAATCTTGTTCTTCCACTTCCAGTAATACGCATCCATGCGCAGCTCATAGTCATATCCCCCGGTAGAAGCGTTGAAGGCAGGTTTCTGCAAATCCACTATCTCATAGACCTTGGACAGCAGTCCACCCAGGGACTCGTCAAGCACTCCCGACAAATCCACGTAGTCGCCGAGCTTGAAATACACCGGGTCGGGAACACTGAACGGAAGGATGATATAGTCTTCCTTCATCAGGGTAAACCTGCCTTTAGCCCCAGCATTAATGGGGGTCGAAAATCTTGTCTTACCGAATATGTCTTTGATGTCTACCATAACGCATCCAAAGTTCGCAGATAAAAAAAAGAGTGCCCTATTTTGGACACTCATATACACGACAATAAATCCAATGTCGTGAATTAGGTTCTATTTGCCGGGTTCGGCTCGTTAAACTTGGCTGAAATTTTTCCGAAAGTCTGGTCTAAACTCTGTGCATAAGCAACGCTTTTCCCAAGATAAATCAGATGATAAATCTCATTACTGTTAGCCGGAACTTGAATATCAACCACACCTTTATACAATTCTTCAAAGAAAGCTTTTTTCTTTGCTTGATAGTCGGATTGGGAATTTCCTTCAATTGTAAAAGAAAGTGTTATTTCCCGTTCATCTATTTTGGGGTCATTGATTATCACACGTTTTCCATGTTCCAACCGGGACTTATTTTCTATAAATTCTTTCATGGGTGATGATGCCCCAAGTACATCAAGAAAGCCCTCTCCCATTCTTACCCCCCATGTTGTGTAGGCGTCTTGGGTATTTATCAATAAATCTGACATAGTTTATAATTTAGATGTATTGTTTTTCACTTCTGCCATATCTTTCTGAATTTGAATGATTGGTTTTACAATAGCTCCTGTATTTTCCGAAATCTGTACCAATTCAAGATAAGATTGTGCTATCAAATCTCGCGTATCATCAGCGATGTTCCTCGTTTCTGTATTCATGGAAAGGATAGCATCTGCTTTTACTGTCAATAGATTAAGTGATTGAGATTGAATAATATTCTGATTCTTTATCTCTTCTCCTGCAATCTGCAATGCTGTAAACCGCCCGTTCAACTCTTCGCCGGTATCTTGACTCATTGTCTGAAAGCCTTTGGATGAAGCTGACTGCGATGTTGATTCTTGCGAAATTTTATCATATCCGGTTGCTGCGGCAAGCTCATCACGAAGCTTCATGGCTTCATCCACATAACCCATGTACTCATCCATCAGCTCCTTACGCTCATTATTATCAAGCGTACCATCATCTTTCATGGCTTCACCGAATTTGTCATACCATGTTCTCAGTTTGTCACTAAACTGTTCACCGATGGCATTTGACAGCATTGCCTGCATGAAATATTTGGATATGTCATCAGCAACATCCTCAGCACTCTTCTCCATGTCCATCAGACTGCTTACAAAACTGTCATACATGGAATCGAATGACATTCCGGTCAGACCCTCATAAAGATTATCGGTCAACTCCTCCAGTTTGCCGGCCTGCTCAATATAATCATCAAGTTTATCGGTTACACGTTCACCATAACCACCTTTCCCGGCATTCTGCATCTTTGTCCATATATCAACATTACTACGGAGTTTTTCCATCTCTTCAGGTGTCAGCTCCCATAATGAAGAAGTTCCGGTAAAATTCTTGTTTATGTTCTGTTGAATCCATTTCAAGTCTTCGGCAGACCATCTCATGTAGTATTGCCAGCTCTTATGTGAATTATGGTAACCTGCCTGTTCACGGGCGATATTCAGATAATTGGAGTTCTGCTCTTTCTGGTATTCATAAGCACTTCTATACGTAGCTACGGATTTCGTTCCTTTGCTTGCCTTTATCTCATCTGTCAATGATTCGATAGAAGTCTGTAGCGTCTCGTTACGGTCGGCAAGACGATTAATGGAATCCTGTACCTCCTTTGCATTGCTTCCACTCCAATTAATTACCCCACCTAATGATGTGATACTTGTCAAAGCTCCTTTTATTGTTTGCAAACCACCAGTAACAATAGACATTGGTTTCATTAGGTCTATACTTCCAAGTCCATCCAACATCTCGCCAAACCCGGACATTGTTCCCTCCAACCATTCAGGTGTTTTTGTACCAAGCGTTTCCATGATACCGATAACTTGATTACCGGCATCGACATATTGACCTATCTCATCAACGCCATGATGTAAAACGGTAGTAGCTTCCGATATCGCTTTCTGTTTGTTGTTTTTTGCGCTTTCAAGAGTAGCCTTTGCATTCTTCTTTTCTTCGTCTGTACCTTCTTTGAGCGTTTTGTTATACGCTTCCTGCGCTTCACGTTGAGCATCAGTGGCATCTTTAAGGGATTTAAAGGAAACAGACATAGCTTCAAAAGGATTGCGTTCTGAAACCTTATCATCAATCCTTTCGATAGCATCTACCAGTTCTTTAAGGTTTTCAGGAGATAAATCCTTTTGAGATGATATAAAGTCTTTAAGGTTAACTTTCAACTTTTTCAAAGTATCAGTAGAAACCTTGTCAAGATTACCAAAGACTTGTTCCCAATTCATATTTTTCTTGAATTGTTCAGCATCAAGTTTGAATATATCTTCATTCTTGACTTCTGTACGCTTCTCAACGCTTCGGTCTATTTTGGCTATTTCACTGGCATCACCTTTGGCTTCCGCTTTCTTACGGGCTTCCTGCAATACAGCAATATCATCGTTAAACTTTTTTTCAATGGCAAGACGTTCATCCGTATAAGACAAATATTGCTCTGTCAAATCCTTGTATGCTTTTTCATTATTGGCAATGGCAGCCTTGTAAAGTTCATCAAAATGCTTCCGTTCGTTATCGGAAAGTTCAATACCGGTAGCATCAAAAGACTTGCCTTTCTTCTTCGGATTAGCTTCCCATGCAGCGCGAGCATCGGCAACTTTCTTCCGCAAAGCATCTTTTTTTTGTCGGTCAATAGCCTGCATCTCCTTTTCAAAGTTGAGTTCCATTTCAGCGATAGTCTTGGCAGAACCTTCATCCATAGCTTTGATTCGGGCTTCATCAACTTCCATCTGCAAATCTTCGGCAGAACGTTGCTGTTCTAATGATTGCTTATCAAGGAGGGCATTATATTTATCAGTCTGCTTACGAAGTTTCTCGGTTTGATTATCTTGTTTGGTTAATGAACTTCCGGTAATACCGCCCAAATTTTTATAGGCTTTTTCTGTTGTTTCTACTCGTTTCTTAGCTTCTTCATACTGCTTTGAAGTAAACTTGGATTTATCCTTTTCTATTTCAGAAAGTTTCTTCTTAGCATCATCCCAGTCTTTCTTCGCTTTCTCATAATCCTGCTTGTAGGTAGTAGGGGATTTCTTTTTAGCCAACGCTCCATTAATTGAAGAAATAACGCTTTCTAAATCTCCACCTTTAACCATCATCCCGTTTACAACAAAACCATTGCGTTTGGATGCAGACGATTGAGCAAGTTTCAATTCCGCTTCAAGCTTCTCCTTAGAATAGTTTTTAAGATTGGATTTGTAAGCGGAAATATTATCATCCAACATGTCTTTCTGATACTTTTTTAAAAGTTCAGAGTTTTTCTCCATTTGCTCACGCACCTGTACGTATGACTGATTACCAGAAAACATTTTCCATATTTCTGCATCGGAATCAGACATATTCTTCCGTAAATCGGGATTATCAAATAGCTGCAAATATCTCCGTTGGTTAGCAATCGTTTGGTTTAGAGCATTATAATCATCTCTCCTGCCTTGAACAGAACGCCTTGAATCTTCTTCGTTTATTTTTTGCTTCAACTTTAAGATATTCTCCAACTTTAGCTTTTCAATATCGTATTGTTCGAAAATTTTAGGGTATTCTTTACGAAGTTCTTCTAATGATTTTTGCCGAGTAAGAGTAGCCAAACTCTCATCACGAGCAGCTGTCAATAATTCTTCGATTTTCAGCTTGTGTTCCTGTTCTTTTTTAAATGCAGCATCTTTAATGCCGTTATATTCTTTTTGAGCACGGGCGGCAGCAGTTGTACTGTCAGACATTGCCCACATTGTAGTAGCAAGCCCACCGATAACGACAGTTAAAGCTACATAAGGATTGGTAAGCATTGCAGCGTTTAAAGCTAACTGCGCTTTTCGTGCCAATAAACGGGCATTGGTAAGTCCAATCTCCACAAGAGTATGTTTACTTTCGGCAGCAGTAACAAGCATCACTGCGGTCCGGTATGTACCATAAGTAACCACTAATCCAGCCAAGACCTTACCTACTGTTTCATAATTCTGAATCAACGAAGTTGTCATTTGAATACCGTCCATGATAACACTTTCCGACTTAGTTCCCAATTCGTTAAACACGGAATCCAAAGCATCCTGCATCATAGACAACTGACCATTGATAGTCTTTGAAGCATTCTCAGACATATTATAGAACTTACCACCTGCGGAAGTTGCATCAATGAATGCCTGTTGAACCATTTCAGCGGAAACAGCACCTTTGGACATTTCATCTTTCAAAGTTGCGATAGATTTTCCGGTCTTTTCGGAGATAATCTGTAACGGGTTGAATCCAGCGTTTATCATTTGATTCAAATCCTGCCCCATAAGTTTACCCGCTGCTGACATCTGTGAAAATGCCAAAGTCAGCGAATTGAACTTACTGGATTCCCCCATAGAAATATCACTAATGGCTTTCAAGTATTTGATAGTGTCTTCTGCTTGTATGTTAAATCCAAGCATCATCTTTTCTGCTCCAACCATATCTGACATAGTAAGTGGAGAAATCTTAGCCAGCTCCTTGATTTGCGGAATCAGTTGTCCTGCCACATCCTTTCCAACCATAGTCTCAATAGCAGTCTGCATGGATTGAAATTCTCCACGAACACGAATCATTTCAGAACCTAATGCCTTTAATACTCCAGCACCACCAATAACCGCCAATGCTTTCTTCCAAGAAATAGCGATACCGTTGTTACTTTCTACGATTTCCTTAGCATTATCATTGTAAAGGGCGTATTCATCCCGAAGTTTCTTTACGGAAAGACGCGCTTCGGCTTGTTGTTGGGTTAATCCAAATAAAGCCGCCTTTTCTTCATCAAGAGCTTTGCGGGCAGCATTGTATTCTTCTAACTTGCCATTTGCTGATAACGGATTCCTTTTCAATGCTATACGATAAGCATCTCCAAGACGTTTTACATCTGCTTCAATATCCTTAACTACCGCTTTTTGAGCAAGAATCTTCTCTGTGAATCCATTCACGACCTGAGAAGCATCGAAGATTTTCCTTTTGAATCCCGTTTCCATCTCTGCTCCAGCTTTGGCTGCATTAGTCACCAACTCATCCAATCTTTGGTTGGATGCAGCAAGTTGGGCATTCAAAGCCTTGAAAGCAGCAGGAGACTGCGTGCCATCCATGCTCATTAACTCCTGCTTTAATTTTGCAATTTCATTACGAAGTCTTACAACTTCTTCCCAGTCACTACCTACCTTAAAATATAATTTCGCCATATCTATTTCTTTTTCCTACGATTAGCCAATTCCTTACCACTGATTCTATTCACCTTCTGACCACCATATACTGCGTGTAATTTATCCCGTTGCATCATCAGCAAATTCCGATAAGGGATAACCTCAAACACTTCTGTATAACTCAGATGCAGCGTGTCAATCAAATGGGCTATCTGCCCGAAGAACGTTGTGTTTCCTACTGTTTCGGTTTTGCTGCCAGCATCGACACGTTCCTCATCGAGCTGACACACTGAAAAGCCGAAATATCCATCATAGAGAAACAGACTTTCAAGGCATCTTTGATTTCTTCAAAAGTGCCGTTCTCCAAATTATCAGCCAGTTCCTCACTGCCACAGATGAAACAAGAAATGCCTTTCAGCATATCTCCAGTAATTTCAGGAAGTTCTTTAATAGCTTCCATGACATTATCTCCAGTCATGCCGATATTGGAAAAATGATGAATGGCACGACAGATAATTTTAATTGTAGGAGGTTTAATGGTATAAACCATCCCTCCTATCTCCACATTCATGAAATCCAGCCCTAACAAAGCATCAGAAACCGTTTTTGCTGCTTGATTCATATTCTTAAACTAAAAGGGGGAATGGTATATATCCATCCCCCGGTTATCACTCTTGTACTTTTACCAATGTTATCTCTTTTTTAAGAGTGGTATCAACTTCAGAAGGAGTGGTTTTAATATCTCCTGACTGAGTGACGTACCCCACTTTCGACACTTCATAGTGAACGGTAGCTCCAGCATTCACCTGCTTTGACTTGACCGTTACACCGTCCAGCTTTACGGTCGCATCGGAAGGAGTAGGTACAATGGTTACTGTAGTTCATGCCTGCAAAGCTTTAATCTGCCCTTCTTCATAGTTATACTCAGAAGAAACACCTTCGATTCCCGGTTCCTGCACCAAGCCTTTTACAGCGATTGCAATTGCCTTATCCGTATTGGCTTCACGGGAAACAATACGGCATTTTGGGAAGATGAACCATACATCATCATCGGTCAGACAGAACAATGCTTTGTTGATAATAACTTTATCCAAAGCACGCTTCCAACCTACATCTTTAGATGTTGCCTGAATAACATCGCCACCCATGAACGCTTTCTTGGTCTTCCAGTCATATTGTCCGATAGAGAAAGCGGGCGATACTTCTCCCGGCACATCATCGTAACGGTAATTCTTTCCCGTTAATTGGTTCTTGTACCCAGTGACGGAGGCTTCCGTCTCCTCAATCTGCCACGTTTCCCCATGTACGTTCAAAACCTCATCTTTCGCTTTGATGGCGGCTTGAATCAAAGTCTTTGCGATTTCGGGGGTAATGTCTGCCGTTACCTTATCAATATCGGCAAACAAGATTCTTTTTATTCCTACTGCTGAAATCATAATCTTATAGTTTTACATTTATTACTTCAAATAAAATTCTCACATTCACGTAATGGCATTTCAAAGCTGTATCCGCTTCCGTGCCAATTGATTCGATAGAGTAACGATAGGTTGTACCGTCATAGGTGCTTACTACATCATCAAGCAGCTTGCCAGCCTTTCTTTCGAGTTCGTTAAGCCGGATTGTGTTCGCTTCATTCTCGCTTAAATTGGGTACACATAGATTCACTTCTGCGAAAGATTTCTTCCAATACTTTCCCGGCTGTTGTTTCTTCGTGTGGATAACGATTCTTTCGGACTTCAATTCACCCGTCAGCGTTTCACCATCAGGCACTATATCTATTCCGAAAGCCTTGCAGTCCCGATAGAGGATGTTTCCTATGTCGGTGGTTACTATCATTCAAATTCTTCTTTTAATCGTTTCTCCGCATATAAAGCGGCACTACTTAAAACATCAAATCCCTTAGATTCCACGAATGAAGCGTATTCCGCTTCGTTTTTCAGCGTCAAACCGTCTTTATCGACATCGTAATCATTGGACGTTCTCAAAGTGAGTGTATGGTCTTGATAATCCCCATGTTCCTCTGCGTACTTCACGGCTTCATCGCCTACATCAATCATCTTCTTTTCGACCTCCCATTCTCCTTCATCGAAAAAGGAGTCGACATCTGAAAAATCGAAATCTACATCCATAATTCCGAGTAGTTAAAGTAGTTTGTACTCTTCACTGTATAAACTTCGCCTTGACCTCTTACGCCATCACCATCCATGCAACGTACTTCATCGCCAGCCTTGACAGTAATTCTTTTCTCGCATACCACATGATAATTCGGACGATACACAGAGCCGTTATCAGATGAAAACTCTTTGGTAGTGTTATCATCACAACGGCACTTGCATACTTCCTGCCAGCTTTCACCACCTGTTCCGGGAATAGGTCTGCCAAACTCATCCTTATCCATCGGGGTGATAACTTTTACCTGCAATATGTGTGGAGCGAATATCATAAGAAAGTCACTTTAGGTTTGTTACCCAGTTCGTCTTTCAAACCGTACTGTTTACACAGCCATGAGTACAATTTCATTAGGCTATCAACATGATTAGACCAAGACACAGAAAATCCGCTTTCGCTGACCGAAGATGGATTTTGTATCATCCACGGAATTTGCTTGGCACAAGCGACCTCTAATCTTGCCCTATTTTCCTCGGCAAAAGGTTCTTCGCCATCCAATCCCGTTCTTGAAAGTATATTTTCAACTACAAGATTAGACGGGGTATTCTTATCAAATACGCTTAATACAAACTCCTTGTTACTCATGACTGTTATCATTCAATATGGTGTAATCAGTTTACAATATGCAGTATAGCTATAATGCGTGCAATACTTTGATTTATAGATGTATCTGAACGGGCATTTGGGAACGGGCATTTGGGAACATTAATTCGTATCCCTTGAATAGCCGCTTCCTCTTTTATCGAACACATCATAGCCGGGTTATTTGCAACCAAGAATATAGTCTGTGGCATGGTTAGTACAACACAATCAGCCAGAGCCGTTTCCAAAGTGATAGACTGAATATCCGGCAAACCGGCATTAACCGATGGATTCACATATTCACACTTGGGAGATTCCACACTTGATGCCTGCACGCTCAACGAAACCAAAGACATCATCAAAAAACCACACATGGCAAAAATAAAATTCTTCATTTCTTTTCTGATTTATAAAATTAGGCAATGGAAGGGTAGAAGCACTACCCTATCCTTTTACTCGATACCTAATGCTTCTTTCAGTTTGGCTGTTGATTCTTCATCCAGTTCTGAAACCTTAGACAAAAGAGTTTCCTCTTTCATATTGCCGGAAGCCTGTACGCCGATGGACTTCAAAGCATCAATCAAAGTCTTCTTCTCAAACTCCTTTTCAAAGAGGGAAATTTTCACCTCCTTCTTTTCTTCAGGGGCTTTCACTTCGGTATTTTTTGCCTCAATCCGTTCAGCAAGTCTGCGGCTTTCCATATCCAGCACACGGGCTTCCTCACCGACTTCAATCACTTCACCGGGAGTGTAATACTTTCCGGTGAACTTGTCGCGGAAAACTGATATAACCTTTACTTTCATATCCTACCCCCTTATGCTGATTGGATGGATGCAATTTCGTTCAAATCGAAATTGGTTATCAAATCTGGATTGGAAATCTGCGGAATCCACTCTGCCGTATATTCCATGTAGCGACCGTTTTTGTCATGGTAGTTGGAGATAAGCATCTGCCCCTCTGACGGGATATAAGTACGTCCTTGTACTGGGTCTGTCGCTTCATACGGGGTATGATGGCGCATATAACCAATGTTGTCAGAAGGTAACAGAGTAATACGGTTATCCGCGTAAATCTGCACATTCTTTCCCGTCTGGTCTTTCACGTAGTCCTCCTTGATTTCAATACGCGGCAAACCGATGCCGGTGAACACTTCGGAAGCCAAAGAAGAGGAAACCAATCCCGTACTCAACTTCATTTCGTTGCTGCCGAGAATCCTCTTGTACTGCTCACCAAATTCAGATGAACCAAGAATAAGCTTGTTGAAAGATGCACGAGTCATAACCATCTTGGCATAAACGCCATAGTCCGGTGCCAAGGAATGAAGTTTCTCTCTCAAATAAGAGATAAACATATTCTTTCCGTCCACAACCACATCTCCACTTTTCGGCTTGATAAAATTGAACGGAAGGGTAATCTCCAGCAGTTTATTATTGGTCTGACCGGAAGTGATTGCAGCGTCTTTGTTGTAAACGGTGGCTTCACCAAGCATCAACAGCGCACCGACAATAATATCCATACGCTTGTAGGCGGCAAGGGTAATCTGACGGTAGTCGTCTGCCAGGAAGTTTACAATCTCTTCCATTGCAGCCTTTTGGTCGGCTGGCTTAGCGGCATTGAACTTGTCAATCAAATCCTGCAATTCAGAAAGACGGTCAATAGACATCTGATAAGCATCACCCAAATAGGCAATCTCACCATATCCGGAACCGATGTTCCGACGTTCACGGATGGGTTTCTCTCCAAAACGCGAATTGATGGAGCCGGCCATAACTCCGGTTACAGAACCGATATAATCCTTGAACACACGAGTAGTCACTCTGCGGAAAGTAAGATACTGCTGCCAATAGATTGTGTCCTTGCGTGTCTGGTTCACACGTCTGATGATAGCGGAAACAATATTCGCATCATCGAATAATGTTTGAATCGTTAAAAACATATCCTACCTCCTTACTCGTTAAATTCAAACCATCCCTTCATGTTGGCTTTATCGTTCTCGGAGAACGGCATAACCAATTTTGAAGGTTCAATCTCTGCGGCTGTACGAAGCAATGAAACCAATGTAATTCCATCCTCAACCTTTGTACGGTTGTACAGAGCCGAATTAGCGACATGCTTTTGCTTTAAACCATCAACTGCAACCGCATTGAATAATACAGCATCTTTGGCAATATTCTCACCAAAAGCAGCCTTGATAGTCAATACATCGTAGTTGGCATTAGACTTATCAATTGCCGTTACTTCTGCACCTTTCTTGCCGTTTCCGACAAACATACCCACATAAGCCAAAGAGTTCTTGGCTACTTTAATAGACAAAGCCTCTCCACCAGTGGTATAGGCTTCCGCAACTCTCACATTGATTACCGCATAAGCGAACTTATTTTTCAAGTCCGCACAAATCGGTGTAAATCCGGGAAGAAAACTTCCCACTACCAGGTTCTGCGTATCAAGTTTGAACGGACCACGTCTACGAATGCCGGTCTGGACATCGTAGCGTTCCTCTTGCTCAACGGGCGGAACCAAGTCATACTTAAATCCTGCTGACATAATTAATTCTTGTTTTGTTCAACAATAGTTTTCGTTCCCTCATCAATCATCTTGGCGATAGATTCAGATTCTTTCTCAATCTTCGCTTCCGCTGATTCGGGAGGGGTTACGCCTTTGAAACCGTCATTTGCGAACTCCTGCTTCAAGTCCTTGAAGTATGCGTCCAAGTCCTCATCGTCCTTAATGGCGCATCGTTTGGCGTAGTTTTCGGGAATACCATACTCCTTTGCCTTTGCCAAAATCTGCTGGCTACGTGTTGCTTGAGCCTTTTCTGCTTCAAACTGTGTTAGCTTATCAGAAAGGTTCTTGTTAGAGTCAATTAAAGCTTGCGCCCATGCAGGCACATCGTCTTTATTCTCTTTCGTTTTGGTGGTTGTGGTAGTCTCGATTGGCTTACCGTCTTTAAGGTTATGCTTCTTCTCGTAGTTGGAAACTGCGGTCTTGGAAGCATCCCCGGCACGGAAATCACCATAGGAATTAAGCACGTCCGAAAAACTGATACCCTCAACAATAGAGTTTACCTTTGTCTCGTCCGTTACACCCTCTGCCTTTTTGGTGGCAATGCGGGCAAGAATAGCAGTGTCCACCCCAGCGAATTTCTGTTGTAGCCCTGCCAAGATTTGTTCTAAGATTGTCATACCGTATGAATTTGATTTATAAATTTCTACGGTAAATTTCGGTATTAATAAGCTGTGTAAGAAATTATCAGATAGATGATACACGACAATCGTTTCATTGTCGTAAAATGGTATAAAAAAGGCGTGAAACCAAATGGAATCACGCCTCCAAAATCATTAATATACTTATTTCTTTTTACTTTTTATAACAAACAAAACCATTGGAAGTAAGTTTACAGCAAGTTGTACTATGTAATTAATATACGCTCTTCCTAATATAACAGGAATAAGCCCAAATAGCCATTGGGTCACCCATATAAGTAAAGTAATCACCCCTATTCCTATTATCATTCCAAACATTGAATTCAATCTATTATCACCGGATGAAAAAGGTATATAAAGTAGCATAATCAATAAAAGCACTAAACAAAGTATCCAAAACGAAGATGCAGTTGCAGTATGCCACAACTGATTTCTTTCGCATAATGGAAAAATACGTTCTATTTCAAAAGAATCGCTATTATCATTTTTATCCAAAATCTCAGGAGCATGAGACACATCTTCATTCTCAAACAGCATAGCAAATTGCTGAAATATATTTTCCCTATTTACAGCATCATATAGCATTTCATCCAAATAAGAAACAATTATAGTATCAGAAGAACATCTTTCTTTTGCTTCCTCTATTTTTGATAGATATTCTATCTTTTTACTATTTGCATAATAATAAAAAAAGCCATAATAGTCTACAAAAAGAAACACTATTATGATGAGAAATAAAGGAATAGTAATTTTCGGAGTCAATGAAACTCTTTCATTTGAAAAGAAATCCCATATTTTATTAAGAAAATCCCCCATTATACCCCTAATACTATATTTGCATCAATATTTAGCTTCCGGCTTATCTCACGAGCAACTTTCAAGGTTGGCTCACATTTACCAGATATATAATCACTTAATCGTGATGGGCTGACACCAACCAACTTTGCAAGTGATTTTTGATTAAGCCCCATTTCGTACATACGAAGTTTAAGAACATCCACAAGTGTTGGTTCTCCCAATGCAAAATGTTCTTCGGAATAATCAGCAACCAAATTAGAAAGAAGCTCCAATTCTATACTATTGGGGTCATTCAAAGGAGTATCATCTTTCACTAATGGAAGAAGTTCCTCTACTCTTTTCACCGCCCATTCATATTGGGCTTGATTTTCTATCTTTGTCATAATCCTAAATATTAGCGCAATCTATTTTATCATATTCTTTATGAGTACCAATAAAGCGAATATACACAAACTGAATAGTGAATTTAATCACTACTACCAAACGATAGTTGTTGCCTTTGATGTTGAAAACATAGTGTTGATTACCTACATTATCAACGCTATTAAACGTTTTCTTAATATCGGCAAAACAGGTCCACTTACTTCTTTTCACAATGGTAGTCCATTCTTGCAAAGCGACCTTTGAATCGGGATGGTTCTCTGCATATTCTTTTAATGCTTGTTCGGTAAATATTCTCATTGGTTACTCAATTATCGTGTGACAAAAATATATATATAATTCTATAATTCAAAATTATATTCTAATATTTATAATTTAAAAGAGCAAAAAAAATAGCGGCAACTCTTTGAAGCCACCGCTAACTATTTTTCTTATACTAAAACTATAAGTCCCGTAATTTTTCTAACTAAGAGGCGTTTTTCTGTCCCTTATCTCCGATTTGCTCATTCTTTGCTGCTTGTTCCTCTTTGATTTCTGCAAGTTCCTCTTCTACCCTATCAGCATTCCCAGCAAACATGATTCCCTCACGCGTTGACCAGATGCCACCACTGACAGCGGAAACGGCAGTAGCCACCTTATCATTCAAATCATCAATCATATATGGAACCAGTTCTGTTTCTATGTCAATGGTCTGCGATGCCTTGCTAAACTCGGTTGGATTGATAGAGCCTAAAGCGGAAACAATGAAATTTACTCTCCGCTGCAAGAACTCACCGATAACCTCACCGTGATTTTCTACCGCCATATGTGCGCCCATGAACATAAAGCGGAAAGCGGTCCCTGATGCTTTGCCTACCCCCTTCAACGTCTCAAAGGATATTCTTGGAGTGTTTGACATATCATAAGCCATATTGGTGAGTGTTTCTGCTTCAAAACGTACCGTATCCGGAACTTGGTTCCACGTCAGATACTGGGCATCCGCACCTTCACCTGTAAGTTTGACCATTCTATCCTTAACCTTACCCATGAAACCCTCTACATCTCCAATTAGCTTCAGCAATGGGAAGAAATGATAATCGATGCAATCGGCATAGTTGGATAGTAGTTTCTCCAACCGGACACGGAAGGTCTTTATCTTCTTGCAATAAGGTTCAGGACGATAAGCGTAGAGAACCGGTAACTTAGGGAAGCCATGAGCGAATGAAGTTCTTTCCTCATACCCCTTAGCCAAATCCCACTGATAGACCATCTTATCAGTGATAGTCATAAAGCAAATTATCTCCGAATCATCCATGAGCTTCTTCTTGTACTCACGTGAGAAAGCAATCATCTTACCTTCATCATTGAAGAACGGATAAAGCTTATCCCCACGGAACGGAGACCATAATACGCTTTTCAGCTTCTTGGTAGGTTTTACCTTGCCTCCGAATGTAGTCTTAACTTTCTTCCAGAACTTCGCCCAGAACGAATCATCATCGGTTACGTACCAATATTCCGCTACTTCCTGCTCGGATAACCAGGCACGAACTATCTTCTTGTTCTGGTATTTGATTTTATTGGACTTGAATACAGCCTTTACCGCATCCAGCAGTTTTTTTTCATCATCATCGGTTGGAGTGCAATCCATAGACGGTTCTGTGCCGACCGTGAAAGCTGTTTGAATGTTCACTATATCCTGTTCCAATGGAATGGAGATACGGTTCACCGGTTCAGTCTTATACTTTGCTTCGATTTCATAAGTCTTACCCGTTTTTTCATCGAAGTGTTTCTCAGCTTCTTTTTCAAGAACCTTTCTGTCCGGATACTTTTTTTTGTCAACCATAATTTCATGGCGTTCCGGATTCCAATCGCCCCAAAGTTTACAACAGTCGGGAAGTTCAGTTTTTCTACCTTTCTTCAGGTAGTTTATCTTCTGCCCGATGTCAGGGAGTGCTAATATTTCTTCTAAATTCAATGGCATAATCTATATTTTTAGTGTGTAAATATTCCTGTTAAATCTTTCGGCTTCTGAATCTTACCAAGAAGCTCACCCAATACATAGTAACGTACAGCATCTATTCCGTGATTGTCATGGTCTTCCGGTTCGTTGATATAGTTCCCGTCCTTATCCTTTGCCCAGACATAATTTCTGTACTCCCTTTGAAGGTTATAAGAACGCTTGGTTATGTAAATATCCATTCCCTGCATCTTGTCAATACCGGCATTGATAGAGCCTTGCCCTTTCTCTACCGGGTAAATCTTGATACCTCCGTTATGGATTTCCTGAATAAGTCGTGGGTCTGCACTGTCAGCTATCACCTTTAGATTCCACAGACGGAGAGTCTTAATTATATCCCCAGATAGTAAACCTGTACGGTAATCCACTTCGTCCAAATATAGCGCATTGTCTATGATTCCACATCGGATAGCTGCTGTAGGGTCGTTAGTATAACCAAAATCCAGCCCAATTCCGACCCTCTTACACCACATCGGGAACTCATCCACAATACCCCATTTCTTGAACACAGCACCCTCAGCCACATCAGCCCAACGACCGATAACCACATGAGCATATTTCTCCGGGTTCTTCTCCTTCATCTCCTCGACTTCTCTCAGAAACTCAGGAGAAAGGTTCTCGATATTGTCGAAATATGTCGTATGGATATGGAGCACATTCGGATGAGTGGAAATCTGAACCTGCACACCATCAATCTCTACCAACTTGTGAGTTTTCTCAATGTATTTCTTGTAGATGAAGTGATTGGAATCGCAAGGATTCATTATGATAATAATCCGGTTCTGAATCCCCTTCTTGCGAATGGAGAGCATTATCTTGTCGAACTCATCTTCGCTTGTCCACTCTTCCGCTTCATCGCAGACAAAAGTCGTAATGCCTTGAATGGATTTCAGTTTTGCTGTCTGGTTCCCGGAAGAAGTCTTGATACCCCGGAACATGATACGGCTCTTAGTCATCTTATTGACTATGTCCGTCTTTGTGGCCTTGAAATATTTCGTGGTACCGTCCAAATCTATCTTCTCCATCATTTCGGGAATGATAGACATACCGGCAGAAACCATCGTGTAACGGGTGTAAAGAATCTGATGAACTATCTTTTCTACGGGAGTCATTTCAAAAGTCAACCGCTCAATAAAGGTAGAAGCATTGAAAGACTTTCCGCTACCACGCCCACCGGTGATAAGAATTATAAATTTTTCCTTATCCTCATATAATGGATGGTAAATTTCTTGAGGTACTATCATTTCAGCTTGTCTTTAATCCAAGAATCAATGTTGATGCCGTGCTCTATGTCTGTTGGAATATCAGCATCTTCATCTTGTCGACGTTCAATCTTTCTCCAATCCTCATCGTGGTGATACAGCCAAACGGACATTGCTTGCAAATTTGGAGCTAACTCGCTTTCGCTAACTTGTAATTCGTCCTCACCTGTCAAATTTCCCTCCGAATCACGGAGCTTTCTTACCACGGTGCTTTTGTTTTTTATGCCACCAAGCGCCATTGCAAGGAATTTAGCCCTTACAGTGGCATTGATTGTCGCACGCCCACGCGCTAAGACTTCGGATATTTCGGTGTACTCACTTTTCTTTTCGCAGAATGTTTGAGGCAAAATCCCTATGGCATAAGCAATTTCCTTGTCAGTGAATCCCTTTTTGGCATACGATTCCACGAGAGAAAGAAATTCCTCGCTTGTATAATCAAACTTAGGCTTTCTTCCTCCTTTACCTTTTCTGTTTTGAGATTCACTATTATTCATAAACTTATCCGTTACTTAAAGCAAATTTCCCCGTTCCAATCCTTTTATTTCGATTAGAGAAAAACCACATACCTCTTTGCTTCATAGATGATTCAAACGCATTTATAACACGTGCAGCCCTTGGATTATTTCCATAACCCTTTTGAGTTGTACGAGCCTGCGCCTCTAATCTCCGAAATTGTGCACTTAATTCATTCAAACTTTTCCTTCTGACTCAATCTTCTTCTAAATTTAATTAATCAATCCTTTCTATTTGTTCATCAAATACTTCTCCCTTTATGAACTTCATATCAGGGTCATACCCGAACCTTTCGCAGAATGCGGTTTTAGCTTCATAAGTATCAAAGGACAACATCACATAGGCATCCATGTTCTCGGCTTGCTTCTGTGCGTTTTCTTTCACCTGATGCTTGACCTCTTTCATGTGGGCAACCTTTTCGGCACGTTCCAACTGCTTGGCGGCTTTATCGGCTTCTTTCTGTTTGGAAACTGGGACCATCATATCAGACAAAGCATCCGCAATAGAGTTTTCCTCTTCGGTCTGCAAAAGATAGTCGACACCAATCATATTCAAGTCTGCATCGGTCAGACCTGCATCTTTCCAGTCAATATCAGGAACAATACGGGCAAGAGCGTCAAAATCCCATGTACCTTGTGCATTAGGGTTGTTCATTAGAATGTTTAACTCCTTTTCCTGCTGCTCGTCCACGTCTATGACATCGACACGAATACGGTAGTCGTTATCGGGAAACTTTTGCAATTCGTCCATGACAGATAAACGCTGGTGCCCGCTGACTACGGTAAGCCCGGTACGCTTATTCACAACTATTCCACCTACCAATCCGAATTTCTTGATGCCACGTTTCAGTGTCTTACGTGATTCATCAGATAGTTTTCGGGGATTATAATCCGCAAAGTGAATGGCAGAACGATTAAGTTCCACCGATTCACTCTTTATGTATTTTGATAATTCCATATTAGCCGTTGCTTAGGCCCATGTATTGCCTATTCGTAAATCGTTTAAAGGCATTCCGGGAACATTTCCAGTTATTTTTTCAATATTTTTAGAATATCTTGTAGCCGCTCCACGCACTCTATATATTCTATTCTGAGCACGCTCATTGGTTGCCATTCTTCCTATAGAATCCAATATTCTATCCCTTTGTGAAAATATTTGTGCAATAGATTTTCTTCTAACTCGGCATTCCTCCTATTAATTTTGTTGATTATGATACTCCCAAAGCACTCTTTCAGCCATTGGGAAAACTTTGTAAATTCTCTGTAAATCCTGCGGGTAATTCTTCTCCATCCAAAGCATACAATCAAGATTGAAACCTACTCCCGAACTGGCTTTCAATGAATACCGAACTGGTTCAGGTAAATTGTGCTGCCTCATATAAGCAAGAATATCCTTTTGTGTCCAATCAGCCAAAGGATAAACCATACCGTTATTCTCGTAACCGTTTACCTCATACCCTTTCAACATAAGCCTACGATTCATACCATCAGCTTTTTTCATGCCCAAGAATGTATAATAAACTCCATGAGTAAGCTGCATAGCCTTTATCACATCTGCCAACTTCAATAGCTTTACTTTCGGATTTGGCACACAATACATACCGCCACGGAGAATATAAGTGAGGTTCCAATGTGGTACTTGAACAAACTCTATCTTCGGATACTTGGCTTTAGTCCAGCCAATCCATCGGTTAATGTGCTCCAAACTCTTGACAAAGTACATGAACACACAAACAATCCGGTCAAACTTCGGATAGACTAAATTAAGCAGAACAAGCGAATCCTTACCAAGTGATAAAAACAGTAAAGCCTCATTCGATTTTACCCGAATGAGGTCTATATAACGGCTCGCTTGTTCTACCTTGTTCATAGCTAACCACCACTTAAACCAAATGAAGTACGAAGGTCACTATAACGCTGTCTGCGTGACCCCAACTGTGATGTACCAGCTTCACCGCCACGTCTGGCAACCAATCTACCACCAGCCCCTGCACCGTTCATATTTCTGCGAGGCCCGGCTACTCTGTTAATTCTTCTTGCGACTCTGCTTTCTAATTTTAAAAGTTAAACAAATCAATCTATATGTTTTTCTAATATCTTGCCCAAAGTATAATCCATTTGTGCAGCAAGATATTCTTCGCCTTGATGTTCGTAAACAATATCATTACCGTTTTCATCTGTGAGAATAACAGCTTCTGCTGCTTTCACTTCAACGATAATATAAGGACGTTTACCTGTATATGCACCTGTCAGAAGCTTGATTGCATCGTACTTGATAGGCTTTAATTCTATTTCACCCTCTTCAGGCAGTTCTGCATCAGCCGGATATTCTTTACCGCCACATAGGTAAGTGATATACTTCTTAGCGTTGGTTGGTCTGATTTCACGGTATTCGTGGGTTTTCTTGCCTGCCAAGATTTCATCGAAATACTTCTGTTTGATGCTTAATGTAAGAATGTTCATAATCGTGTCAAATTTAAATTAATACTCAATAGTTGCGGAAACAGGACTCGAACCTGTGACCACCGCCAAGTCAAAGCGGTAAGCTAACCAACTGCTCCATTCCGCGATAGTACCCCAAAGGTACTACCATAACCAAAGATAACGAAATATCTTCAATCGTTATACACGACAATCGGCTTATTGTCGTGAACTAAACCATTTGTCCCGTCTTTCTCTACACGCCTCTAAGGTAGGCGCACAACAAGCAAAGAGTTCACCACTTTCAGTACGGTAGTCGTACTAGTACATTCTCACTCTTTTACCTCTCAACCTGGTGTTGTAGGTAGTGCAATTCTCTTTACTGGGCTGGCATACGCTGCAACCGTTTTCGTTTATTGAGTTCATAATCTATATTTTATTGTGTTGTCTTCAATCCAAACATCGGAAGCGTTCAGTCTTCGCATCGCACTATCATGGTAGACTTGATTCTCTTTGGACATTTTTGCAAGTTCAGTTCTAACTTTTGATAATTCACGTTCTAACCTTAATGCTTTTTGAAAATCTGATTCACCGCCACTACTCATAAAAGGTGTCATCCTCATTTCTCGCATTGCGTCCAAGTGGTCTATAAAATCACTTGCAACTTTCTCGATTACATCGGTTGATGCAGAAATATCATATTCTTGAAATATATCTGCCATTGCTTCTATATCTTCGTTTCTCATAATCATTCAGTTCTATAAGTTTTACCACCAAATTTTTCATCACCATATACCAATATGTGATAACTGATATAAGGCTTGTTCTCTTTATTGTTATGCTCTTTGCACTTAATTCTCGCTTCGTCGATTGTATCGCATTTACACATGGTATATTCGGGATAACCATCGAAGTATCTTACAACTCTATATTCTTTGCTCATAATCCAACATTTAATATTAGCATTCAATCTTTCTTTACTCGTATCAAAAATCACAAGCATGAGTATATCTCTTTTTCAGGCTCTCTAAGGATTTTTCTGTAACAAGATAGCCATTGCCACCAATACGCTTGATAGAGCGTGTCTCTTTGAGGATAATAGGCTTATTAAAAATGATTTCATACCTGTTGCCGCAACTTGTTATCAGAAAATCAACGCTACGTTTGTATCTGTCCAGTTCAGTTTCTTTGTATTCAACTTTGGGGATAAAATTAGGGTTGGGTACAAAGTAGCCTTCTGCTACCAATAAGCCATTTGAATCATATATCTTCATAGTCAATATTTATTTATCATTCAATACAAATCTTATCCTTTTTACTGGTATCGTACCTAAATTATAAGTATCACCGAACAGAGAGCGGCCCATAAAAGAATCTATTGTTATATCATTATGACATACGGTTCTTACTTGCCCATCTGTGTGCAGTATCGTATCGCCTACGCAAATTTGGCTTATATGGACACTTTCGACTTCGTATTGATATTGTTTGTTTGATACTTTCATCGTATGGTGTTTAAGCGTTAATACCGATTGCGTTTCTCAAAAAGCTGCCAGCCTGCTCTACTGACATACCCAATTTCTTTTGAATCAAAATGAGCATACAGCTTACTTGTTCTTTTGTGTTCAAATTGCCTTGTACAAACTCTGACATGATGAACTTCTCTATTGTTCTTTGTTTAATTACTGATGCTGCCATAATCGTACATCTTTTAATTGTTATTACTTCTTGTTTGATGATGCAAAAATAGTATTATTTATAATACAAAATACTATTTACACGTTAACAAATCATAAATTACAGTATTATTTATAATACATACTAATAAATAAGTATTTTTGCATCATGGAAGCAAAAGGAGTAATACACTTAGAAATTAAGGCTACCGGATTGCATAGGTATTTCGGTTCGCCATCGGCTATGTATGACAACTATACAAGCCAAGAATTAGGAATAGCTCGACAATCACTGCTGAATTATTGGCAGAAAACAGAAGAGCCCTATGAAAATGCTATTTGTATTATTAGAAGGGGAGAATTGGAACGAAAAACTAAATTAAAAAAGGAGGTATAATATGGGATTATTTAGTGAAGAATTTGAAAAAGAAGAAAGAGATTTTTTAAAACAAACTAATGGAAAAATTTCTCTTGAAGAGATTGCGCATATTCGTAAAAAATACGAGCATAATTTCAATTCAAATAGAGATAATTTTAACAAGTTTAAAAAGGAGGTTATGAAAAAGATAAAGCCGGAGCAATAAACTCCAGCTTCAATTGATTAGCCCTTTGAATCTTAACCGATTTACGATTTTGGTGTAAAGATACTCTATATCCCCGCTGAAATCCCCATAATTCTGATACAGAAACACTACATCAGCGCAGTTGTCGGAAATTGTACTCTTGGACTGAACCCCAAGTACCCTTGACATCTCTTCGCGTAACCCAGCTGTCATTTTCCCACCGGCAAGCGAACTTGGAGAAAACAGGTACAGGATAATGAAAATGAACTTCTTCCGCTGGGTAACACTGTCAATATTCGGTGGACATCCTCTCTCATTCAGCAACTCAACGAATATTTTATAGATTTCATGGATAAGGCTTTTGTCTTTCAAAATCGGGGCGGTCAAGGTATTTTCTTCCTCTGAAAGTTCTGATTTCTCGATACGAATCTTTTTAAGACGAATGATTTTGTTAAAATCCAACTCCATAACACGATTATTTTAAAAGTAAATAGTATATTTGCATCATAATCGTGTGAGGGAGGATTGAGTGGTCGTGCGCTTGGTTCTCCTTTTTTTTATTTTACAGAGTTATTCTTTTCCTGAATAATCTGATTTTGCTCGTTCACCTCCCTACCCCATATCATAGCGGAATAGATGGCTTTTGCATACAAAAAGAGTTCCTCACGGCTGGTAAGGAACTCAACTCGAAGGGCTGCACATTTCGCATCAGTCCAAACTGTTTCATCTTTTTCCATTTCTCAAATCATACTTCTTTATATAGTTATCAACAGTGGTTTTGCTCACTCCCAATTTCTTTGCAATATCTTTCAGGCGCATGCCGCTGACAACAAGTTCCCTTACTTCTTCGACATCAACTGTTACCCGGTATCCTCCACCCTTCTTTTCAATCGCTGAAATAGAATTGAATAGTTTTCGCTTCTTCTCTGCATATTCAGGGTAAGCTTATCTTTTGTTACATATATGACTGTACGGCAGTCTATACGTAACGGGAAATGTTTAATACTTTTTTCCATGTTTGTTTTCTCTCAATTCATTGTATCTCATCTTCTGCTCTATGTGCCAGAGTAAATCTACGCCAAGAATATCAGCCAGAGCGAATACTTGTGTAATCACATAATTAACTTGTTCTTCCAATGAATATTTACGGTCCATTATTTCTTTTACGATAGCATATATATTTTCCGTGAAAGTTTTTTTCCTTGAAACCACGTAAACAGGCGAAAATCTATTGAGGTTGAAATTTCGAAGCCCTGCAAGGTCAAGCAGGCGGATTACAGCATCAGCGAGTTCTTCCTCTATGCTTCCCTTGATAGTTTCATTGTATGCAACTTCGAAACCTATCTCCTTGGGGGTGCCTGGAACCAACCCCTGGCAAATACGACTATTGGCTATCTTCTTATTATACCAATCAACATTGGCCCGTTTCCCTTTTCTATCCGCTTCCACGGCTTCCATAAGCTCGGATATTACAAAGCAAAGGCAATGTTCGTTACTCAATTCTTCATCATGGAAACCGTGGTCGCAAGCGGTTTTATAGGCGCGGTTTCGCAGTTCATTTAGATTCATCTGTTCTTTCTTTATCAGTTAATATTCCGTTTCTCTTGTCGTAATTACTCATACGGGGGCATTTCCCGTCACACCGCATGTTCACATGCGCATTACTTGCCATACTCGATATGAATGACTTTTTGTAGCATTGCCCACTGTAGGGGCTGTAATGCTTGCAGTGTTCCTGGTATTCTTTTCTATTCATGGTTAATCAACTAATTCAAATTCGTAAACGAAAACATAAGGGTTAGACTCCCACGTCCCTTTGCCGGAGATTTTATCTATGAGGGCGGCAAAGGCTTCACGAGGAGTGCAATAAGGTTGAATATCTCCTTTATAATAATAAACATCCATAAAATGTGTATCTGCACTTCCGCATTGTCCTTTGTAAATTCCTTCTTTCAGGCAATCTTCATCGGAAATGTCTTGCAACCGTTCTATCTTGATGTCGGTAATGCGGATATGATGGGGCATGAGGTCAGCGCGGACAAACATTTTATTAAAAAATCCGCTTCTCTTTGGCATTATAGGATAGCCATCTTCGTCCAATTCGTAATCAGGCATATTACCACAATCGCCATAGCTTTGCGCAATGGCAACAACCTCACCGACTTTATATTTTGGAATATTCCAACCCGTAAAGTCTCCTTTGTCGTTTTTCCAACCAAAAGCATAATTTAATGGAGATACTATGTTCCCGTCATTATCGTAATCATTTGGCTCAAAAACGGGGAATACAATATCATAAGTTTCATTTGGTCTGTCATACTTGCAGACCCTTCTCGTCATAGTCTTCCGACCATCCAATACAGCCTGGGTTAGACTGTATTTATCATTGAACATTATCTTCTTCATTGTATCTTTTTTTTAACTCTTTCAAAACAATCTCCATACCTTCATCCAGTCCTCTCTTGTAACCGGATACACGCTCACCTATATTGTAAACCAAACATCCTGCAACAATAAGAACAACTCCTACAGTCCTATGCCAATAGGGAAAGGATACACTGAACGGTGAGAATGTCAGTCGGAAATGACCGATGAATAATGCTGATATGATGAATATCGCAAGAAAAAATATTAGGTTTGCTTTCATATAAGTTTTAATGCTTCTTGTATTCCGGCTTCCAGTGCTTCCTCGTAGGATTTATAATGGATAATAGGTCTATCTGACAATCCTACTAAATCATGTTCCGAAATTGTCAGTATATCATATGTCCAATAGTCTCCATACATATAGGATATTTCGATATGAAGTTTTTTGTTTTCACGCAGCCACTTTTGGGCGATATACAATGTTGGACACAAAAATTCAACTGGTTCGCCATCTATTTCCGTACAACACGACATACTTTGCGGAAGGTCATATTTTGTAATAACCTTATTGCAGCCTATTATGTGTTCACACTTCCAATTGAAGCCCTTATCTTTCAGCAGCTTCGCTGTCTCTAATGTTACGAGTTCTTCGGTCATAGTTCACTCCTCCTTATCTATCTTAATATCTGTCACTTTGCCACGATTGATAAAACCGCCACAGCTAAACAAATCGGTCATACATGCTGCGTAGTCCACCTCTGCGCATTTCTCGTATAGAGAGCATGAGGGGCATTTGATATTATCTTGTACTGCTTCATGCAGCACTCCGTCTATTATTATTCCGTTCTTTACTTCCATGGTTATAACGTTAAGATTATATTGGTTTTTATATGCTCTATGGGGGAAACAGCTAACGCAGATTCTCCCAATCACTATAGTAAACCAAAACCAATCAAATTCCATACCCTATTTTATTACGTTCCACTCACTTTCCATAATCACGTGCTCACACTTATTACACCTATGCAAATAAGTTGGAAAAGGGACTGTTGTATAATCTTCAACTGCTATCTCTATACTACCACATTCCGGACACTCAATACTTACTTCTTTGATACCGGGATAGTCCCAGAAAGATAGTTTCCCTTTTACATTTTCGATAGGTTCTTCATAAATAATAGGATTAGCTAACACCCAGTTATAAACTTTTTTTTCGGCCCAGATAGAAGAATGATTCTGTACACAATCCACTATCTCAATGCTACCGATAATGGAGCCTG
>ERZ791720.197-NODE-197-length-41207-cov-3.50685_pt1 | contig 41207 bp, 38 predicted proteins | sample MGYA00510048_ERZ791720 | MGnify/ENA primary metagenome ERZ791720 (study PRJEB30046, sample SAMN00715142) | human gut metagenome | study: EMG produced TPA metagenomics assembly of the A metagenome-wide association study of gut microbiota in type 2... | reverse complement strand
GAGCTCACCTTATTGTCCGAGAGCGAGGAATCCGGCGTCTATATGGCGATGGCTCGTGGCGGACGGGAATTCTTCATCACCGGCCATTCCGAGTATTCGCCCTATACGCTGAATGATGAGTATATGCGTGATTTGGGGAAGGGATTGCCCATCAACAAGCCTCGTAATTATTACCGGAATAACGATCCGGCGCAAGGCCCGGTGGTACGTTGGCGGGGGCACGCGAACCTGCTGTTCACTAATTGGCTGAACTATTACGTATACCAAGAGACCCCGTTCCGCCGGGAAGATATCAAAAAACTAGGAAGCTTGTAAATGAGAAAAGAACCCCGTTCGATAGAACTGTTATCTCCCGCTAAGGATCTGATTTGCGGTAGGGAGGCGATTAACCATGGCGCCGATGCCGTGTATATCGGTGCCCCGAAGCCTCGGAGCCCGTGCCGCCGCCGGTAATACGCTGGACGATATACGGCAGCTTTGCGATTACGCCCATCTCTATTCGGCTCGTATTTACGTGGCCTTGAACACTATCTTGAAAGAAGAGGAGCTGGCAGAGGCCGAGCAAATGATCTGGCAGCTTTACGAGGCCGGGGCGGATGCCTTGATCGTTCAAGACATGGGTATCACCCAGTTGAACCTTCCGCCTATCCCCTTGCACGCCAGTACGCAAACGGATAACCGTACGCCGGAGAAGGTGAGATTCCTGCAAGAGGTAGGTTTCACGCAAGTCGTATTGGCGAGGGAGCTATCGCTGAACCAGATACGGGAGATCGCCGAGCGAACGACCGTGCCTCTGGAGGTCTTCGTACACGGGGCGCTGTGCGTAAGCTATAGCGGCCAGTGTTACCTGAGTGCCGCCTTGAGCGGACGAAGCGCCAACCGGGGGGAATGCGCCCAGTATTGCCGCCTGCCTTATAGCTTGATCGACGCGGACGGGAAGGAGATCGTATCGGGTAAGCATCTCTTATCCTTGAAGGACATGAACCGGGGCGAATACTTGGAGGAGTTGTTGGATGCCGGTGTCTCTTCCTTGAAGATCGAGGGTCGTTTGAAGGATGTATCTTACGTGAAAAACGTAACGGCTTGGTACCGGAAGAAACTGGACGCTATCTTGGCCCGTCGGCCGGAATACCGTCGTGCCTCGGTACCGGGCATAGCACTTACACGTTCGAACCTGTGGCGGAGAAAAGCTTCAACCGGGGTTTCACGCCTTTCTTATGGAAGGAGCGCACGAAGGATATCACCAGCTTTGATACGCCTAAGTCCTTGGGGGAGCCGGTGGGTACGGTGAAGGAACTGAAAGGAAACTCTTTCACGATCGCCGGACTGAAACAATTGAATAACGGAGACGGGCTTACCTTCTTCAACGAGAAAGGGGAGTTGGAGGGCTTCCGGGTAAACCGTGTGGAGGCGAACCGGATCTTTACGTTGGATCGCCCGGCGATCCGTCCGAAGATGCCTTTGTACCGGAATTTCGATCAAGAGTTTGATAAACTGCTATCCAAGCCATCCGCCGAGCGGAAGCTCTTTGTCCGGATGGAATTTCAAGATAACGCCTTTGGCTTCACGTTAAGTATGACAGACGAGACAGGAGCCCGTATCATGCTTACCCAGCCGTTCGAGAAAGAACCGGCCCGGCGGGATCAAGCGGAGAATATCCGTACCCAGCTCTCTAAGTTGGGAAATACGCCTTTTGAGGCGGTGGAGGTCACCGTGGCGATGTCCGATAACTGGTTTGTCCCTTCTTCTTTATTGGCCGAGATGCGTAGGCAAGGGGTGGAGAGGCTTATCTCTACCCGGCGGATTCGTTACCGCAGGGAAGAGGCTCGTCCGGTAAAGCCGTGTGTAGGCGAGACTTTGGAAATCCCTTTCCCAGAGAAGCGTCTGACTTATTTAGGGAATGTCTCCAATAGCAAGGCTGGTGCCTTTTATAAGGCGCATGGCGTGACTGCCGTGGAAGACGCTTTCGAGTTGTCTCCCCAGAAGGATGTCCCTTTGATGTTCACGAAACATTGCCTGAGGTACAGTATGGGATGGTGCCCTACTTACCAGAAGCAGAAGTCTCCCTATAAGGAGCCTTACTTGCTGTGCTATAAGGAAACGCTCTTGCGTTTGCGCTTCGACTGCAAGAATTGCCAGATGTTGATCTATGCGGAGGAATAACCGGCTTTGTAACTACTTAATCCGATAAATAAAACAGGTATGAAACGACAAATTTTCTCGCTGTTCCTGCTCTTGCTCACGTTGGTAGCTTGTGGGGATAAGCCTTTGGACCCGAATAAACCCGTATATGTGAAAATCAAGACGACGATGGGAGACGTCACCGTCCTGCTATACGACGATACGCCTCTTCACCGGGATAACTTCATAAAGCTCTGCCAGTCGAACGAGTATGAGGGTATGCTTTTCCACCGTGTTATCAAGGAGTTTGTCGTGCAAGGTGGTGATCCGGAGAGTAAGGCGCATGAGCCGGGTGCCTTGTATGGGGATGGCGATGGTGGTTATACCGTTCCCGCCGAGATATTACCCAATCATTTTAATAAGAAAGGCGCTTTGATCGACGCGAAAGAGATCGATGCCGTGAATCCGGAACGTGCCTCCGCCGGTACGCAGTTCTGTTTTGTGCAAGGGAAAGTCTTGGACGACAAGGAGCTTGCGGAGAAAGAGGCTCGTATCAATGAGATCCGCCGCAACTGGTTGTACTATAAATTCCGGGATGAGCTGAAAAAGCAAGATCCTTCCTTGGCCGCCGATTCCTTGGAGAATGAGTTACATGCCCGTGCGTCCATCTTGGTGGAAGATACGTTGGCGGTATTAGGCCCGGTAGTGATCCCGGCCGAACGGCGTGAGATTTATAAGACAATCGGTGGCGTTCCGCATCTGGATGGCTCGGTAACGATCTTTGGCGAGGTAGTGGAAGGCTTCGATATCGTAGAGAAGATCTCCGTGGTAAAGACGGATAAGAACGATCGTCCTTTACACGACGTGATGATTAAATCGACGAAGGTTTTCCAGAAATAATAACAATGCCTATTATAAGGAGGTAACGATGCCCATTGTAAGCTCCTTATAATGGGCATCGTAAACACTTTAGAATGGGCATTGTTAAAACCCTCGGATAGCTCTTGTTATACGAGGCTGATCGCTAGCTTGTTATACTAAAAGTATCATCGATCATATTTGGCTCTCGAGCCATTCCAGATACTTCTTTACTCCCTCCGTATCTTCCGCCTCGGGGCTCCAAGGCGCTAGGTTCTCCGGTGCTAGCGGCGCGAACGGCCCTTGCTTTATCTCATAAATAACCGATCCGGATTCCAGTACCAGAAGCCCGTGCCATGTCCCGGCCTTGATCTCCGCTCCATAAGCGCCTTCCTTTGGATTCAGTATCGTTTTCTCCGTGATATTCCCTTCCTCGTCAAACAAGAATACCGCTACCTTCCCACGCAGCAACAAGAAGATCTCGTCTTTCGCCGGATTTAAATGCCGGTGCGGACGCAAATACGTACCGGGCTCCATGGCATTCAGTAACCGATTGATCGGATCATCCAATCTCTCATGGAAATTATAGTTCATTCGCAGGCGGGGAGACTGCAAGGCTTTGGCCTGGGTCTCGTCGAGTAATTGTTCGTTGATTATCTTTATCATCTCTGTATCTTATTGTATTTCTGAGCTACGAATATACGAAATATTTATTGGTCAATACTTGATATTCCTTATCTTTGCGCCTTGATGATACATATTCTTGAGTCTGAAAATTAAATATTTATGTTATTTAATTCCATAGAGTTCCTTATATTCCTGCCATTGGTTTTCTTTGGTTACTGGTTTGTTTTCAAGTCTTTGCGGTGGCAAAATCTATTTGTGGTAGCTGTTAGTTACCTGTTCTACGGATGGTGGGACTGGCGCTTTTTGCTGCTGATCCTGTTTACGTCGTTATGCAGTTACTTGAGTGGAGTCTATTTGGAGAAATGCGCTGGCAACCGGTCGGTCCAAAAGTGGATAAGTGCCGGCAATATTTTACTGAACCTTTCGATCTTGGGTGTATTTAAGTACTTTGATTTTTTTACCGAGAATTTGGTAAATGTCCTTCACCTATTGGGCTGGGATGCCGATTACGTGACGTTGAATATCTTGCTCCCTGTCGGGATCAGCTTTTATACGTTTCAGGCTTTGAGCTATACGATTGATGTTTACCAAGGTAAAATCAAGGCGACTCATGATATCGTGGCATTCTTCGCTTATATCAGTTTCTTCCCCCAATTAGTGGCGGGCCCGATAGAACGGGCTACCCATTTGTTACCTCAGTTTCTCCGGCCTCGTAATTTCGATTGTGATCTGGCGTTGGATGGTATACGCCAGATGCTTTGGGGATTTTTCAAGAAAGTGGTGGTTGCCGATAACTGCGCTTTGTTCGTGAACGGTGTGTTTGAGAATTACCAGACGTTGGATGGGAGTACCTTGTTTCTGGGGGCTTTCTTCTTTACGATACAGATTTACGGTGATTTTTCCGGATACTCGGATATAGCGATCGGCTGTGCCCGGTTGTTTGGCATAGACCTTATGCAGAACTTTAAGTATCCTTATTTCTCCCGGGATATAGCGGAGTTTTGGCGGCGTTGGCATATCTCTTTGACGACTTGGTTCCGGGATTATATCTATATACCGCTAGGGGGGAGCCGGGTCGGAAAATGGAAGAGCTTCCGGAATACCCTTGTTATTTTCTTGGTAAGTGGGTTCTGGCACGGGGCTAACTGGACGTTTGTGGCATGGGGAGCGTATCATGCGTTGTTGTTTCTGCCATTGCTATTGTTGGGTCAAAATAGGAGGTATAGAGATTCCGTGGCGGAAAACAGTTTCCTTCCCTCTGTGAAGGAATTGACACAGATGGGAGTTACGTTTCTACTGGTCTTATTGGGATGGATTCTGTTCCGGTCGGAAGATATATCTCAAGCGGCTGTGTACCTCGAGCGGATGTTCAATGCCTCATTATTCTCGGCTCCTCAACTTGTGGGCTTGGGATTCGGGCAACTCCTGCTGAAGAAATGTTTCTTTTTCACGGCTCTTATGTTCATCGTGGAATGGATCGGCCGAAAACAGGCGCATGGGTTGATGATAGAGGACCTGAGCCTTCCGGTTCGGTATGTTATCTATACGGTATTGCTGATCATCATCTATGGTTTCGACGCCAGTAATCCACAAGGTTTCATTTATTTTCAATTCTGATAAGTATGAGAAGGTTCTTTATAGCTATATTCCGGTATTTAGGGGTGGTAGGATGTTTAGGGTTGCTTAGTTGTCTGTTGATCCGCTCCTATTTTCATATAAGCGTACCCAGCCTCAAGAGTGATCCGGAAGTAGAGGTATTGATTTTGGGAGATTCCCATCCTTTACATTCGATATCCGCCGATATGCTGGGGAAATCGAGGAATGACGCTAAATCCAGTGAGAATTATTTCAATACCTATATCGATTTATGCTTGAAAGCGCCTTACCTTCCCCATTTGAAAACCGTGATATTGGGGTTTGGTTATCATACGTTTACCGTGGCCGATGATTCCTATCAAGATGAGTTTCCTGCCTATATGTCTATTTATCCCCATCTGAAGGAGCGGGAGGATTTGCGACCCTTGGTACAGGAGGCTGTTTCGCCGGTAACCCGTAAGGAGGTCATGTATTCGTATGAGTTTGGCGTTCCGTTCAAGAATTGCGTAGCTGAGATTATCCGCTGAGAGCTGAAGGAATGTGATCGAGCGTATTTTCACGGGGGCGACCGGGGGAACACTAGACGTTATTATCGATCGTCATTACTATGATGATAAGGGTGCTTATTTATTGCCATCCTCATTTCAACAAGAGATGTTGGGGCGAATCGTAGAGGAATGTAAGAAGCGGGATCTGTCTCTTATTTTGTACAATGCCCCTGTTTCCACGGAATATATGGAACGGGTTCCTTCGAGTTATCGAGAATTGACGGATTCTTTGGCTCGGGAATATGTGGATGATAAAACGGTCTTTTATTTAAATTATACGGCTGTATCGCTACCTGATTCTTGCTATAGGGACGCTGATCATTTGAATGAAATCGGTATCCATAGATTTACCCCGTTGTTAAAAGATACCTTGACTTGTTTGGGGGTAATTTCGGAATAGTTTTCGTATATTTGTAGAATAAACGATCGAATTAAATATACCACATGAAAGGAAACCCGCTTTATATCCTGCTTTGGCTATTCCTTATTCTTTGCTTTGCCTGTTCGCCCGGTAAAAAAGAAAAGAAATATGTCATCGGTGTATCTCAATGCTCGATGACGGATATTTGGCGTCAATCCATGATACGTGATATGGAAGTAGAGGCTTTAAATCATCCGGAGATCGAGTTGGTCGTAATGGATGCTAGTCAGGATAATGATACTCAGATCAGCCAGATAAAAGGTTTTATCAAGAAAAAGGTGGATTTGCTGATTATATCGTCGAATGAGACCGAGCCTGTTACGCCTGTCGCTGTTGAGGCGTACAGGGCTGGTATTCCCACTATCATATTGGACCGGAAAATTAATAGCGATGAATATACGACGTATATTGGAGCGGATAATTACGAGATCGGTCGCTCGATCGGAATGTACATCAGCTCCTTGATCAAGGGGGAGACAACGATTTTAGAGATATGGGGACGGAGAGGCTCTTCCTCCGCTACAGAAAGACATCAAGGTTTTGTCGATGCGATGTCTATTGATCCGAATGTGAAAATCCGGGAGTTGGATGGGTATTGGTACAGGAAGAATGCCTATGAGGAAAGTCTTGAAGCTGGATTCCATAGAGGATGTCGATATCGTTTTCGCTCATAATGATATGATGGCCTTAGGGGCCCGTGAGGCGATTGAGGAGCGAGATTCGTCGCTGGTGGGGCACGTGGAATTTATAGGCGTAGATGGACTCTTGGGAGGAGGCTTAGGCGTGGAGGCGGTTGCGCAGGGTAAGTTGGATGCCTCTTTTTATTATCCGACAGGTGGTGGGGTGGCTATTAAGGTTGCTTGGCAGATCTTAAGCGGACAAGCTTATACGAAAAAGTATGCATTAAGCACCGCTATGATCGATAAGACCAACGCCGGTACCCTTTATTTACAATCAGACCGGTTGGTAGAATATCAACGCCAGATCGAGAAACAGCGTGCGAATTTGTCGCAATTGCTCTCGAAATATAACTTTCTTTATAGTTCCTTGATTATTATCTTGATATTGGCGCTTTTGTTGGGTGGTTCCGCTATTTACACGGTTTATATTAATCGTAAAGTGCGCCAGAAGAATCATTTGTTGAATGAGAAAAATCGTTTGGTACAACAACAGAAAGAGGAACTCTCGGTAGCGAACCAGCGTATCGAGCAAGTCACGGCACAAAAATTGCAGTTCTTTACGAATGTATCTCACGAGATAAAGACTCCTTTAACCTTGATTCTCGGGCCTCTGAACAAGATGGCGCAAGATGCCCCGGCAGGCGCTTTCGCGGATGATATCCGCATCGTTAAGAAGAATGCGGAACGCTTGAAACGTGTGATCGACCAATTGCTGGATTTCCGGAAGATAGAGAATAATAAGATGGGATTGCGGGTTACTAAGATGGATTTGGTCTTTTTAATCCAAGAGGTGAAATCTTATTTTAATAATCTGGCCCAGAGTAAGCGAATTGATTATACCTTCCTGCATGAAATGGATTCTCTTTTTGTTTGGGTGGATACGGACAAGATGGAGAAGATATTAACGAACTTGCTCTCGAACGCCTTTAAGTTTACCCCGGAGCAGGGGAAGATTACGATTCGTTTGCGGGAGGAGGAGACGGAGGTTGTCTTATCGGTGGAAGATAATGGAGAGGGTATTCCCCCGGAAAACCTAGCCTCCGTATTCGAGCGCTTTTTTACAAGCGGGCAAAGCTATGCTCCGGGAACGGGTATCGGACTGCATCTGACACGGGAATTTGTCCTTATGCATAAAGGCTCGATCCACGTGGAAAGCGAGCAAGGCGAACGGACAGTGTTTACCGTTCAGATCCCGAAAGGTAAATCTCATTTTGATGAATCTTGTGTCTTTCTGTCGAATGCGACCGAATCGTCCTCTGGTGTAGCGCATTTGGATATATCCCAAGTTCAAGAAACGTTGAATAAGAAATATGATTATACGATCTTGATCGTTGAGGATGATTGGGATATTCGAGCTTATTTGCAGCATGAGTTGTCCGGGAATTTTAATGTCCTTGTAGCGGAGAATGGTGCCAAGGCCTTGGATATTCTATTGAAGGAAAATGTATCATTGGTCGTCAGTGACGTGATGATGCCGGAGATGAATGGCTTCGAGCTTTGCCGCCGGGTTAAGTCGGATATGGCCCTCAGTCATATCCCGGTAATCTTGCTTACGGCTCTTTCAGATGACAGTCAACGCTTGTATGGATTTGAGGGGGGAGCGGATGAATATATCCAGAAACCGTTCAATATCGAGATCGTGAAATTACGTATCATTAAATTGTTGGAAGAACGTAATCGTTTGCGAGAGGTTTTCTTGAAAGAGTCTCAATCGCCTGCGGGACTTTCCATCGAGACAAAAGGGAAGGTAGAGAGTCTGGATGATTTGTTTATGCGTAAGTTTATCGCTTTGATAGAGGAGAATTATAGCGATCCCGATTTCAGTATAGAGAAAGGCAGTGAGAAACTGGGCCTGTCTCGTGTGCATTTATATCGAAAGGTGAAGGAGTTGTCCGGGATTACCCCTACGGACTTTTTGCGTAACTATCGTTTGAAAAAGGCATCCGCCCTATTGAAGCAGCGATCCGGAACGATTAGCGAGGTTGCTTATGCCACGGGATTCGGCTCGCCGGCCTATTTCTCCAAATGCTTTAAGGCGGTTTATAATATAACGCCAACCGAGTTTATAGAGTCTTTGTAAGGATGCTGCTTGTACAGATGTTACATACGGGTAACGTCTGTTATTGTCCCTTGGAAATAAATCTTTTATGTAACTTGTGTGATTTATCTTGTAGCTATAGTTATCGTTGTATTTATAACGATGATATACTTTTGCGGTGTCGATAAGTACGAAAGTTGTTTTTAATAGAAAGACCATGGAACAGGTGACTGAATCAAGACGTAAACCAATTGTCGTTGGGATTGGAGAATTATTATGGGATATGCTTCCTTCCGGGAAAAAGGCTGGGGGTGCCCCGATTAATTTTGTCTATCATGCGTCTTGCCTAGGTGCTGAGGGATATGCTATCAGCGCTGTCGGAGATGATGAGTTGGGTAAAGAGATCGTTGATGAGTTGGATAAGAATCATATTCAGCATTTGATCGAGAAAGTGCCTTACCCGACGGGAACCGTTCAGGTAGAGTTACGAGAAGGTATCCCTACTTATACGATTCATGAGCGAGTGGCTTGGGATCATATATCGCCTACATCCGACGCGATTGATTTGGCGGAGAAAGCGGACGCTATTTGTTTCGGTACATTAGCCCAGCGTTCCCGTCAGTCCCGGGAGACGATACAAGCGATCTCGTCGTTTGCGCCGAAAGACGCTTATCGTTTGCTGGATATCAATCTTCGCCAGCGATACTATGATAAGGAGTTGATCGAGGAGTCTTTGTACTTAGCGAATGTGTTGAAGGTGAATGATGAGGAGTTTAACGTTCTTCGGGACTTATTCGGCTTGAATGGAACTGAGAGGGAAGTGGCTTTATGGTTTATTGAGAAATACGGCCTTCGGATGTTTGTCTTGACTGCGGGGAGCTCCCATAGTACGATTTATACGAGAGAGGAGATCTCTACGTTGCCCACGCCGGAGGTCACGGTGGCGGATACGGTCGGGGCGGGGGATGCTTTTTCGGGGGCTCTAATCATCTCGCTCTTAAAGGGGAAGTCCTTAAGCGAGGCCCATCATTTCGCTGTAAAGACAGCGGCTTTCGTTTGTACGAAAGAAGGTGCGTGGCCTGTTTATGAAGAGTAATTCGTTTATATCATATGTGTTTAGATGTTTTGAGTTTATACAATTTCGAATAGGTATTACGTTTTTAAGGTAAAAAGGTTGTTAGGATATAAGAAGAGAAAGGCAAAAAGAAAAAGATGGTTTTTGTTTTAGGTTAAGTTAGATTAGATTGGTGAAAAGTGGCTCGGCTGTTGAAGTCGGGCTATTTTTATGTCCTTATGTTTCCTTCAAATAGAATGGTCTCGATAACCTGCAAGATTCTTCTTACAGGCTAACGAGACCTTCCGCTTTTATCTTTTCTGATAGCTTACAATTAATAAGCTCTCTCCAATAACCAAGCGTCTTGGAAGTTAGGAGCGTATTTCGCCTTGATGGCATCACGGCTATCGGCGGCGTCCGCTTTATTGTCGAAACTAGCGACGATCACACGCAACATACCTTGCTCGTTCTCGCCCAACACTGCGTTATAGCCATCATTCTGCATACGTTCTTTTAATGCGTAAGCGTTTGTCTTATTCTTGAAACTACCGACAACAACGCTATAACGTTTCAGACGGCTAGCGTCCTCGCCTAAGCGCCTTGAGCGGCGTTGATTTTTTCCGTACGAGTGGTAGCCGTAGAGGTTCTGGGTTTTGAGACAGGAGCGACCTCAACAACTTCTTCCTCTTGTTCTACAACCTCAACAGGAGCCGTCGACTCTTTTTCTTTGGCCTGTTCGTAAGCAGCCTTGTACGCGCTCTGTTTAGGTTTACATGAGCCGAGTGCTAATACCATACATACAGCGGCTCCAAATAACCAAATCTTATTCATACTGTTCAGTTCTTATAATTAGTAACGCGAAGATATAAATTATATTTAGTACTTTCGCACTCAAATTGTAATATATTATAACGGCATGAATAAATCTATCGGAACAATGATTATGGCAACATCTCTACTGTTAGGTGCTTGCAATCCGGCTACGGATGTCCGAACGTGAAGGAGACCGGTGATAAGAACCTTATCGGGAAGTCGGACATCCGGATCAAAGACGGTCGCATGACCCCGGAAGCTTTGTGGGCCATGGGACGTATCGGCGGTATGAACGTATCTCCGGACGGGAAAAAAGTGGTGTATACGGTGGCGTATTATAGCGTACCGGAAAACAAGAGCAACCGTGAGGTCTTCGTGATGAACGCTGACGGATCGGATAATAAGCAAATCACGAAAACCGGATTCGCTGAGAACGAGGCCGTATGGATCAAAGGAGGAACCAAGATCGCTTTCTTATGTAACGAGAGTGGTAGCAGCCAGCTTTGGGAAATGAATCCGGATGGGACGGACCGTAAGCGACTTTCCGATTATGACAAGGATATCGAGGGTTTCGCTTTCTCTCCCGATGAGAAAAAGGTCTTGTTTATCTCGCAAGTGAAAACCGTGAACAGTACCGCTGATAAATATCCGGATTTGGATAAGGCGACAGGTGTTATCATTACGGATTTAATGTACAAGCATTGGGATGAGTGGGTGACTACCGTTCCGCATCCTTTTGTCGCCGATTTCGATGGCGAATCGATCAGCAATCCTGTGGATGTGATGGAGGGCGAGTTGTTTGAGAGCCCGATGAAGCCGTTTGGCGGTATCGAGCAATTGGCTTGGAACACTACCTCGGACAAGATTGCCTATACCAGCCGCAAAAAGACGGGTAAAGAATATGCGATCTCCACGAATTCGGATATTTATGTATATGATCTGAATACGAAGCAAACGACCAATATAACGGAAGAGAACAAGGGATATGATACGAATCCCACCTATTCTCCGGACGGAAAGAGCATCGCTTGGCTAAGTATGGAACGGGATGGTTACGAGGCGGATCAAAATCGCTTGATGGTAATGAATCTGGAGACGGGTGAGAAAACATTCGTAAGCAAGGATTTTGACTCCAACGTGGACTCTTATTGCTGGAGCGCTGATTGCGAGCGTATCTATTTCACGGGCGTTTGGCATGGCGAGTCGCAGGTTTATCAGATAGACTTGGCGAATGGCAATAAGATTACCCCGCTGACCGAAGGTATGTACGATTACGCCTCTGTCGCTCTTCTGGGCGATAAGCTGATCGCTCAACGTCATTCCATGAGCATGGGAGACGAGATCTATTCGATCGATTTGACAGGGGATCATACGGTAACTCAACTTACGTTCGAGAACAAGCATATTTACGACCAGCTTACGATGGGTAAGGTGGAGGAGCGTTGGATGAAGACGACAGATGGCAAGCAGATGCTAACGTGGGTTATCTATCCGCCTCAGTTCGATCCGAATAAGAAGTATCCTACCTTGTTGTTCTGTGAGGGTGGCCCGCAAAGCCCTGTTAGCCAGTTCTGGTCTTACCGCTGGAATTTCCAGATCATGGCGGCTAATGATTATATTATCGTGGCACCGAACCGTCGGGGGCTTCCCGGATTTGGCTTGGAATGGAATGAGGCTGTCAGTGGCGATTATGGCGGACAATGCATGAAAGACTATTTCACCGCTATTGACGAGGTAGCCAAGGAACCGTATGTAAATAAGGATCGCTTGGGGTGTGTAGGCGCCAGCTTCGGTGGATTCTCCGTATATTGGTTGGCAGGTCATCATGATAAACGTTTCAAGGCGTTTATCGCCCACGATGGTATCTTTAATATGGAAATGCAGTATCTGGAAACGGAAGAGATGTGGTTCGCCAATTGGGATATGGGTGGAGCGTACTGGGAAAAGCAAAACGCTACGGCTCAGCGTACATTCGCGAACTCCCCGCATAAGTTCGTGGACAAATGGGATACGCCTATCCTTTGTATCCATGGAGAGAAGGATTACCGGATCTTGGCTAATCAAGGAATGGCAGCGTTTAACGCCGCGGTTCTTCGGGGTGTACCGGCCGAGTTGCTGATTTATCCGGATGAGAACCATTGGGTATTGAAGCCCCAGAATGGCGTTCTATGGCAACGCACATTCTTTGAGTGGTTGGATATGTGGTTGAAGAAATAAAATTTGAAGGCCGTCCCCAAAGTATATAGCTTTGATGGACGGCCTTCTTTTCTCAACGCAATAACAAACTAAGCGATAGTAATATCCTTATCCAAATAAATATCTTGAATTGAATGAAGTAACTCCACGCCGTCTTTCATCGAACGTTGGAACGCCTTTCTTCCGCTAATCAGCCCCATGCCACCCGCACGTTTGTTTATGACAGCAGTGACGACAGCGTCTTTAAGATCTGAGGCGCCATGAGATTCCCCGCCGGAGTTGATAAGCCCGACACGTCCCATATAATTATTGGCTACTTGGTAACGGCAGAGGTCGATCGGATGTTCTGTCGTTAACTCTGTGTACATCTTTTGATCGATCTTCCCGAAATTGATAGCGGTGAAACCTCCGTTGTTCTCCGGTAGCTTCTGCTTGATGATATCGGCCTTGATCGTGACACCAAGGTGATTAGCCTGTCCGGTCAAATCGGCTGCCGCGGAATAGTCGATGCCATCCTTTTTAAAAGAGCTGTTTCGTAAATAGCACCATAATACGGTCGCCATACCTAGTTCATGGGCATACTCGAATGCGTCGGCAATCTCGACTAGCTGACGTCGGCTTTGCTCTGATCCGAAATAGATCGTGGCCCCTACAGCTACGGCGCCCATATTCCATGCTTCCTTCACCGTACCGAATACGATTTGATTGTAAGAATTCGGATAAGTAAGAAGCTCATTATGATTTAGTTTTACCAAGAATGGAATCTTATGAGCATATTTTCGTGCGACTGACCCTAGTATGCCGAACGTAGAAGCGACTGCGTTGCAACCACCCTCGATCGCTAATTTTACGATATTCTCCGGATCGAAATAAATGGGGTTTGGAGCGAAGGAAGACCCTGCGGTATGCTCGATATCTTGATCTACCGGGAGGATAGAAACATATCCGGTGTTAGCTAATCTTCCGTGCCCCAACAAGGTTTGCAGACTATTGAGAGTCTGTATGTTTCTATCTGAATTGCCCCACACATCGTCCACGCAAGTGGGTGATGGAAGATGAAGCAGCGATTTATCAATAGTCTTACATACGTGATTTAAATAATAATCACTTTTGTCTCCTAATAAACTAATAATCTTTGATGTATCCATATAAATAAATATTTACTTAGTAAACAATCGCTGTCAAAAATAAGTTCCATAGTTTTTATCGATTAACACATAGAATTAATCTATCGATGAATTATGGTAGTATCGGATAGTTTAGTTAATTTTGTGCCATACAACCAATAAAAATTTTGCGATATATGAAAAAGAAATGGATTTGCACAGTATGTGGTTATGTACACGAAGGTGATGAGGCTCCTGAGTTCTGCCCTCAATGTAAACAACCGAAAAGCAAATTTAAGGAATTAGTAGAGACAGAAGGTGCGTTGCAGTTCGTTGACGAACATGTACTAGGTGTTGCTAAAGGTGTAGACCCAGTGATTTTGGAAGGTCTGAACGCTCACTTTATGGGAGAATGTACCGAAGTTGGTATGTATTTGGCCATGAGCCGTCAAGCAGACCGTGAGGGTTATCCTGAGGTAGCTGAGGCATTCAAGCGTTACGCTTGGGAAGAGGCTGAGCACGCTGCTAAGTTCGCAGAGCTTCTTGGCGACGTAGTTTGGGATACGAAGACTAACTTGAAAAAGCGTATGGAAGCTGAGGCTGGCGCATGCGAGGACAAGAAACGTATCGCTACATTGGCTAAACAACAGAATTTGGACGCAATCCATGATACCGTACATGAGATGTGCAAAGACGAGGCACGTCATGGCAAAGGATTTGAAGGTTTATATAATCGTTATTTCAAGTAATTTAGAGGTATTAGTTATATGTTTTAAAGAGGGGCGTTCTGTGAAGAATGCCCTTTTTTGTATTTGATAAAGTAATTTTAGCCTTTCAAGAGAATAACGATACTATATTTTATGTACTTTTGTACACGTCAACCACAAGGAAAGATGCCGGAGTGGTCGAACGGGCCGCACTCGAAATGCGGTGAGCGGGTAACCGCTCCCTGGGTTCGAATCCCAGTCTTTCCGCTTGATAACTATGACTTATCCACGCAGAATACTAAATGAAGCATATCGATATTGCGATAATGTTTTATGAAATTTGCGATTTCCCTCATATCGTTTCTTAGTGCTACTTTTTGAGAGGGGATATTTGTGTCCCGTATGATGGAGTATACTTTGTCGAAGTTAAGGATATTGAAGGCGTATTCCTTACAAGCTATGGCGGCCTCGGTAGCATAACCTTTATGCCAGTATTCCGCCCTAAGCAAATAACCGATCTCCGGAACCTGTTGACCGTTGAATTCTTGATAGGTGAGACCACACTGACCGATAAGCTCTCCGCTGCCTTTCTCTATCATCCCCCATAAGCCAAAGCCATAATCGTTTTGATACCTCCTTAATTGCTTATCAAGCCATTCTTGTACCTCTTTTTTACTGAACGCTCCTTCGTAAGCGTACATTACAATCGGATCTTGTAAAAGCTTACAGATATCATCAAAATCATCTTGTTTTAATTCCCTTAATAGGAGTCGCTTTGTCTTTAGTATCATCTCTTTCATACGATATTTTTTCTTGTCTTCTCAAATTGTTGGATGACTAGTTAGAATATATCGCTCAAGGAATACCGGAGTTGATCCATCATCAACGGCACTTCCGCCTCCTCGATTCCCGCTACAAGAAGATCGGGGATATCTTGATTGAACTGCTCTTGGAACTTCGAGAAATCACCGGACTCTTTCTCCACGGCTTTTTTATAAAAAGCAAGCGCTCCCTTTATATTCTGTAATGCCCATTCCGTATGTCCCGCATTCAAGAAATCTTGGGTGTTGGGTTGATTATCCATGATCTTTTTGTAATAATTACGGGCCTGATCGTATTTACCGGTCAAGAAAGAACACCAAGCGATCGGACGCCAAGCCTTCGTGCTTTTATTGTCCAGATAATCTACCTTGAAATAATATTTCAGCGCCTCATTATAATTCTTGAGTTCAAGATGGCAGTGGCCGATACATATTTGGATCGATAAATCATTCGGATTGAAAGCCTCGTAACGATGATAGTATTTCAACGCTTCTTCCGGTTGCTTTAAGGTACGGTAACAACCGGCGATCCGGCGAATAACCCATTTACTGTCCGGATTGATAAGATCCGCATGTAAATAAGCCTCCAAGGCGCCTTGTATATCGCCATTCATTTGTTTGCAGTAACCGATTTTCTGGAATAAGATATCACTTTCTTGATTTGCGTCGGATAAGCGATTGTAGATCGTGAGCGCGTCGAGGAAGTAATTCTTCCGGAGATAATACTCCGCTATAGTTGTCAAACTTTCCTCATCACTGACGTAAGGCTGCAAAATTGGCAGGTTATGAAAGTCTAGCGCAGATGTAAATATGTCATCAAAATCCAGATGTCCCGGATAAAGTTTGAAGAAACGATACAAGTCCTGTATGTACTGTCCGGATATGATTTCCAGTTTTCCCCGTTTACTGATCAATTCCTCCTTCGTTTGCTGAATCATCTCGGAGGCTTGGCTACCAAATTGTCCCATCATCATTTGACGGGCTTGATCCGGCAATTGCATCATACTGAAATATAAGGAGTATTTATCGGAATTACACATGAATGCCGCAAGAGTCATGGAATCTAGCATGTCCTTTTCCGTTTGATTCTTGCTCAACTGATTGCCAAAAGCGGAATGCTCGGTCGTGAATGGCATGAACCAGTTACCCAGTTCCCGGAAAAAGGGGAAATGCTTTAGGTGCACGAAAGTAGAGTGCATTACGTCCGCGCCTTCTTGTTGCAGTTCGCTGAACTCCTCCATTTTCTTCCCTAAGGAACTGTTCGATAACATATTCTGCCACTCCGGATTCATCTCGTTTCCGAGAAGTTCCGGATTGATATCCTTTAAGTTTATCTTTTGACTGATTTTAGGGCCTAGCTTGATCATCTCCGGAATGATCTCGTCTTGTAGCTTACGGGTGATCTTCTCTGTCTCACGGGCTAGGATAAAACGAAGGGTAATCGTTCGGATCGCTTTCGTGAAATTAGGAAATCCCTCGGATAAAGCCGCTAGTCGATCCGCTATCTGCGGATATAGCGCCGTACGTTTCCTATAGGTATAGAGCGTCAGGAGAATCCCGATCAACGCACGGTAACGAATCTCATCTTCTTGGAGATTGGCCGCATCGAATAATAATAGCAGTTTCTCCTTATCGAAAGCGACTTGCAATCCCAACATTAATGCCGATACGATTTGGCTACCGATGATAAAAGGCAACTCTTGGTCATTCAATAGGTTCCTGATGGAGGCTATTTCTTCCTTATTGAGAGGATTCGAGGTCCAGATCTTATTGAACAATAGGATCGTGGCGGATTCGATTTGCTGCTGCTCCGTGATGGTTCCGGTCGGAGTCTCTATCTTCACCAGAGAGGCGTTTCTCAAGACCTTGTGGAGCTGGTCATAGTTGGTAAGCTCCTTTTGCATCATTCGCCTACGGCTATAATAGGAGAGAGGCGAATCTACCGATAAGGCCTTGTGCTTCACTATATCCGCGAACTCATAGCTGGATGCGATCAAGTTGTTGTATATTTGGTCTTGCATCGGATCTTTAGCCCCCTCGATCCGGTATCGCAACATATATTTATAAGTATCTTGTAGCTCGTTCAACCTGTCTTGGAATGAGTACTCACGTATTCCCGCTATTAAACCTTGGAGAAAATCGAACGCATTCTTTAGCTCCTTTTCGTCTAATGAACCGATAATTCGGTTGTATGCTTTATTTATTTCTTGTATTGTCATATACTATTAACAACAAATGGTATGCCAAAAGTATAGTATTTAGGCTAAATTTCCTATCTTCGCGTACCTAAAAATAAATTTAGCAGATGAAGAATCAATCCGCAATTTCTGTATTATTGCTCATATTGACCATGGGAAAAGTACCTTGGCAGACCGTTTGCTTGAGTATACCAAGACAGTAGAAGGTAAAGACATGCAAGCTCAAGTCCTTGACGACATGGATTTAGAGCGTGAGCGTGGTATTACGATCAAGAGCCATGCGATCCAGATGAAGTATAATTATAAGGGTGAAGAATATATACTGAACCTGATCGATACTCCGGGACACGTGGACTTCTCGTATGAGGTTTCCCGTTCTATCGCCGCCTGCGAGGGTGCGTTGCTGATCGTGGACGCGGCCCAAGGTATTCAGGCGCAAACCATCTCTAACCTATATATGGCGATAGAGAATGACTTAGAGATTATTCCGGTGATGAACAAGATCGACCTGCCTAGCGCCATGCCGGAGGAGGTAGAGGACCAGATCGTGGAACTGTTGGGCTGCCCTCGTGAGGATATCTTACGGGCGAGCGGAAAGACAGGCGAGGGAGTGACTGAGATCTTGAATACGATCGTGGAGAAGGTCCCGGCCCCGAAAGGTGATCCGGAGGCCCCGTTGCAGTGTTTGATTTTTGACTCCGTCTTTAATCCGTTCCGTGGTATTATCGCTTACTTCAAGGTGGTAAACGGCGTGATCCGTAAAGGTGACCATGTGAAGTTTATCGCTACAGGAAAAGAGTATGACGCCGACGAGGTAGGTATATTGAAATTAGATATGTGCCCCCGTGAGGAGATCCGGACGGGAGACGTAGGATATATCATTTCCGGTATCAAGACGTCCCGGGAGGTGCGTGTCGGTGATACGATCACTCATGTGTCTCGCCCGGCTAAAGACGCGATCGCCGGTTTTGAGGAGGTGAAGCCGATGGTCTTCGCCGGTGTCTATCCAATCGATAGCGAGGATTTCGAGAACCTTCGTGCGTCATTGGAGAAATTGCCTCGACTTTCCAGCCGGAGAGTTCCGCCGCGTTGGGTTTTGGGTTCCGTTGCGGTTTCTTGGGCTTGTTGCATATGGAGATTGTTCAGGAGCGTTTGGATCGTGAGTTCAATATGGATGTGATAACCACTGTACCGAACGTTTCTTATATCGTGCATACAAAGAAAGGGGAGGAGATCGAGGTACATAATCCGGGAGGCTTGCCGGACTCGACTTTGATCGATCATATAGACGAACCGTTTATCCGTGCTTCCGTGATCACGAACACTACCTATATCGGCCCGATCATGACACTCTGTCTGGGTAAGCGTGGCGTCCTGCTTAAGCAAGAATATATTTCTGGTGATCGTGTCGAGATTCATTATGACTTGCCGTTGGGCGAGATCGTAATCGACTTTTATGATAAGTTGAAGAGTATTTCAAAAGGGTACGCTTCTTTCGATTACCATTTACATGATTTCCGTCCCAGTAAGTTGGCTAAATTAGATATCCTGTTGAACGGTGAGCCGGTAGACGCTTTGTCTACATTGACGCACGTGGATAATAGCGTTACTTTCGGACGTCGTATGTGCGAGAAACTGAAAGAGTTGATCCCCCGCCAGCAATTCGATATCGCTATCCAAGCGGCGATAGGCGCTAAGATTATCGCTCGTGAGACAATTAAGGCTGTCCGTAAAGACGTGACGGCGAAATGTTATGGAGGCGATATCTCCCGTAAGCGTAAATTGCTGGAAAAACAGAAAGAGGGAAAGAAACGAATGAAGCAGATCGGTACGGTAGAAGTTCCGCAAAAAGCGTTCTTGGCCGTATTGAAGCTGGATTAGAAAGTCAATGGAATCCGTTCGCTAACTCAATGGATTTATAAAGAAAAGTCAATGGATTCTGTAACGGATTCCATTGACTTTTTTTATATAAATGGGTCACTTCTCGTTCACGAGCCGTATCCCGCCATCTTCCAGCGTGATAAGATGTTGCTTATAGAGTGCCCCGATCGCTTGTTTGAAAGCTTTCTTGCTACAGCGGAATAAGGAATAGATCACGTCCGGATCGCTCTTGTCGTGTACCGGGATGTATCCCCCTTGTGTTTTCATCGCTTCCAGAATGACGCCGGCGATCCCCTCTACCTTTTGGTAGCCTTGCGGCGTTAGGCTTACGTCTATCTTATCATCCTCACGCACCTCTTTTATATAGCCTTTCAGATGCTCACCTTTCTCAAGACGCTGGAATACCTCATTATAATAGATCAATCCCCAATGCTGGTTATTGATGATCACTTTATAGCCAAGATCCGTCTCGTCAGCTACCAATAACTGAACCTCTTGATTCTGTTCGTAATCGATAGGGGTATTGTTCAAGAACTTCTCGATACGTGCGGATGCCATGATACGTCCTGTCACATGATCCAGCCGGACATAGACCAAGTACCATTTCCCCTCTCTCATCGGCATTTTCTGCTCCTTGAAAGGAACGAGCAAATCTTTCATGATACCCCATTCCAGAAATGCGCCGGCATTATTCACGTCTTTTACTTCCATGAACTGGAACTCCCCGACCGTTGCCAGAGGACGTGCGGTAGTAGCGATCAACCTCCCTTCATTATCATGATAAATAAACACCTCGACCTCATCCCCGGGTTTCACGTTTTTAGGTACGTAACGAGTCGGCAACAAGATCTCCACCCCGTTACCGCCATCCAGATAAACCCCGAAGTCAAGGTCTTTCACTATTTTCAGCGTGTTGTATTTTCCTATCTCAACCATATGTTTTTGTTTTGTCACAAACTTACGCAATAATCATGAAAAAGCGGTAAAAACAACTATAATTTTGATTTAGCATGCAGCAATATCTAGACAATTGCATCGTTATAGAAGTATCTTTATACTTGTGGTCCTTTTGAGGCCTCATGTTCAAACTAAAAAACGTATATTTGCACCTTATTTGAAGAAAACAAAGATTATGAGAGTGAAATTAGTATCAGTAGTGGCATTGTTTGTCTTATTGTTAGGGGCTTGTTCTGTTCCTAAAGATGTGGTTTATTTCCAGGGAGTGGATGCCTTGACCCCCGAACAAGTGAGTAAGATGAATCAAGCTTATACCTCGAAGATTTGCCCTGATGACTTACTTACGATAACCGTTACGGCATGGGATCCGACAGTCGTTACTCCCTTTAATCCCCCTGTATATGCCTATGCGACTCAAGGTGAGACTACGACGGTTTCTTCTGGTCAATTAAGAACGTATTTGGTTGATCAGGAAGGTGACATAAATTTCCCTGTTTTGGGAAAGATCCATGTGGCGGGATTGACCAAGCAACAGTTAAGTGATAAAATGCAAGAAATGATCTCCCCTTATGTGAAAGATGCATTGGTTAATGTACAGATTGTTAATTATAAGGTCACGATGATGGGTGAGGTCGCTCGGCCGGGTGCGATTTCCGTGAAAAATGATCGTCTTTCAATTTTAGATGCTATCGGTCAAGTCGGTGATTTGACAATTAACGCAAACCGTAAGAACATCTTGGTTATACGAGATAATAATGGAGAGAAGGAGTTTGCTCGTTTGGATATTACCGAGCCGGATATATTTACTTCCCCCTATTATTATCTTCAACAAAATGATGTTGTTTATGTGGAACCGAATAACGCGAAGAAGAGAAACGCCCGTTACAGTCAAGCCCAACAATATAGTATAACCGTGTTCTCCTCAATTTTGAGCGCTGTATCTGTGATAACGACTGTTATATTGGCTATTACTAAATAATAATTAGATGATGGAAGTGAAAGACAACGAAACAATCGGACTTAAAAGTATTATCGTAAGATATCTGTTGCACTGGAAATTATTTTTAGGGGTATTCCTGTTTTCTATAATCCCTGCGGTTTTATATCTGATTTATTACCCTCGTACTTATGAGATGATGGCTCGTATCCAGATTCAAGAGGATAAAGACCTTGGAGGGAGTAGCTTTGGATTAGGAGAGGCTGCCGGGTTGATGAAATCTTTTGGGCTGGGGGGGAATTCTGGCGGACCTGATAAATATTGAAGATGAATTGATGACCTTGACATCCAATAAGCTTTTGCGGGATATGGTTCTAGAGTTAGGTGTAAATGTTGAATATTCAAGACCTTATGCGTGGGGATACCGTCTTTATGAGGAGACTCCTTTCAAGATGACGACCGATTCTTTGACAAATACTCGCTTGGAAGAAGAAGTTGAGTTCTTTGTTGCCATGAAGTCAGGAAAAATCGATGTGACAGTGGAATCAGGGAGTATGGAAAAGAAAAAGTTTAGTTTCTCCTCTTTACCGGCATCTATAGAGTTGCCTATGGGAGTTTTTGTTTTGGCTTTTGCGCCTGGACAAGAACAAATTTCTTCCGCAAAGTTGAATATAACATATCGTCCGGCTGGTTGGGTTGCGGAAGATTTGGAAAAGGAATTTTCTATAGAGGAAAGTTCAAAGTCTTCAAATATCATTGAGTTATCCTGTACAGAATATGAGAAAAAGCGTGGAACAGATATGTTGAATACGTTGATTGCTCTTTATAATACCCAATCTGATACGTATAAAAAGACTGAGGCCACAAAGACGATTACATTCCTAGATGGTCGCATCCAAAATATTGTTGCGGAATTAGCTGATGTTGAGAATAAAATCGAGGAATATAAAAGCAAGAATAAACTAATGGATATTGAGCATGATGTCCAATTCTATGTTGAGCAGATGAAAGAGCTCCAGACGAAATTAATAGAATTAGAAGCTCAAGCTAATATCATTGATATGATGGATGCATTTGTGAAAGATCCGTCGAATAAATATAATTTGGTGCCAGTTTTATTGTCAGCCCAAGAAGGAGAGAAAGGTGGTCCTTTGACTTCCTATAATGAGATTTTATTAGAGCGTGCACGTGTTATTCAGAACTCAAGTATAAATAATCCATTGGTCGGGACACTTACGGAGCAAGCGGATAAGCTACGTAAGAGTGTTGTGGAGACTATTGGTAATGCACGGAAAGGACTTCAAATATCTGTACGCGACGTGAAAGAGAAAGAGAAGCAGATTTATGAGAAGATGAATAGTTATCCCGTTGCGGAACGTCAATATGTAGAAATGAAACGTCAGCAAGAGATCATTCAAGGAGTCTATTTGATATTATTGCAAAAAAGGGAGGAGGCAGCTCTCATTTTGGGTCAAGCTAGAGATAAGGCAAGGATTGTGGATGCTGCCTATGTAAAAAGTAAGCCGGTTGGACCTCGTAAATTGTACGCTGCTATTGGTATGTTGCTATTGACACTTGTGTTACCTGTGGCTTATTTGTTTGTAAAAGAACAATTTTTGTCTTTGTATGATTTGTATAGAAGTATGAAATAGGAGAAATAATGAGGATTTTTGCTATATTGTGCTATTATGCTATTTTATGTGTCAAGGGAGGGGCTAATCGCTTGCTTTCGGGGATATATAAGAATTGGATGATATCTTGTGGTCACAATGTTCGTTTTTCTGCGATCACATCTGATTTTACATATCGGAATATCTCCATTGGTAATAATGTGTATATCGGCCCTCGTGCTTTATTTGTGGCGACAGAAAGCCGTATATATATAAAGAATAAAGTTTTATTCGGCCCGGGAGTGACTATCATAGGAGGAGATCATCGAATGTCGGATGTTGGATCTTTTATGTATGACATAAAAGTAAAGAAGCCAGGAGACGACTTGGATGTGCATATAGAAGATGATGTATGGATCGCGGCGAATGTAACGATATTGAAAGGTGTGACGGTGGGACGTGGGGCCGTGGTTGCTGCGTCTTCTCTGGTCATACATGATGTGCCTCCATATGCGATTGTTGGTGGAGTTCCTGCTAAAGTCTTGAAATATCGTTTTCCTACCGATGATATAAAGAAACATGAGGAGATCTTATATGAACCGCATGAGCGATTGACTATTGAGCAAATAAATACAATAAGGAAAGAATGAGTTCGAAGAGAGTTTTAGTGGTTGCGACATCTCGAGGTACGAGGGGAGGGATCACCGCTGTTGTTAGTGCTCATGAAAAGGGTAAGCAATGGCGTAAATATCATACGAGATGGATTGGAGCATATATTGATAGAAGTAATATAATGAAAATCTATTATTTTATAACTTCGTTAATTCAATATCTGCTTCTTTTGCCATTTTATGATTTAGTTCATATCCATGTATCGACGCATACATCTGTATTTCGAAAATCGTTTTATTTGTATCCAGCAAAACTCCTAAGGAAGAAAGTTATAACTCATTTGCATTGTTCCACCCCCTCTATCATTTATGAGAAACGAAATCGCATCCTTTATCGGACAGCGTTTCTTGCGAGTGATGTCGTTTTCGTGTTATCCTCACAATGGAAAAAGTATGTAGAGGAAGCCTTGGATGTTAAATATAATGTACGTATATTGTATAATCCAATCATATCTTTGCCTCTCGTAGGAACGAATTATGAGAGAAAAAAATATATCTTGTTTGCTGGTACTATTGATAAAAGGAAAGGATATAACGATTTGATAAAAGCGTTTTCCGGTTTGGTCACCCAGTATCCGGAATGGAAATTGATGTTAGCAGGAAATGGAGAGATTGAGGAAGGAAAAATGTTGGCAGAGTCTTTAGGGATTTCTTCTAATGTGGAATTTTGTGGTTGGGTATCCGGAAAAGAGAAAGACCGGCTGTTTGGTGAGGCCTCCATTTTTTGTCTACCGAGTTATGCGGAAGGTTTTCCAATGTCGGTATTGGATGCTTGGGCTTTTGCTCTTCCTGTCGTTTGTACTCCTGTTGGTGGTATTATGGATGTTGCGAAAGATGGTGAGAATATTTTATTATTTGATCCGGGGGATATAAAGAAATTGCAAATCCAGCTAGAGGCATTGGTCAAAGATGAGAATTTGCGAAACCATATAGCTGAGGAATCGCATAAATTGTCTGAATCGGTGTTTAATTTAGATTTTATAAATAATCAACTAGGCGAGGTCTATAAAGAATTATTAGGGGAATAAATGATATCTGTCTTAGTAAATGCATATGCGTGTAGTCCGCATTGGGGCTCTGAACCCGGTATGGGTTGGAATTGGATTTTAGCATTATCCAAGTATTGCGAACTATACATCATAACAGAAGGTGAGTGGCGAGATAAAATAGAAGAGGCCTTGAGTAGTTTACCCCAAAAGGATACTATTCACTTTTTTTATCTGCCGGTAGAGCCTTGGGTCCGTGAGATTTGTTGGAATCAAGGTGATTGGCGTTTTTATTATTATTATCGAAAATGGCAGGAGAGAGCGTTGGAGCAAGCGCATCAGATTATGCGGCAATATCCGATTGATCTTGTTCACCAATTGAATATGATAGGTTTTAGAGAGCCCGGTTATTTGTGGAGAATAGAGGGTTTACCTTTTGTTTGGGGGCCTGTTGGTGGAATGAATCTTTTTCCTGAATGTTATTTGGCGGGCGCTGGCTTTAAATATGCTTTTAGACTGAGATTGAAGAATGTGCTGAATAAGTTGCAAATGCGATATTATCCGAGAGTGAGAAATGCGGTACGGAGGGCGGATGCATTATTGGCTGCTACCCCGGAGACGCAAAAAGTCTTTCAAGGTTATTATCAGCGAGATTCTTTCCTGATCAGCGAGACGGGTTGTGCACTTGGTGAATATAACTTGAATGTGGATCGCTACTCCTCGAAAGGTCGGTTGGACTTGCTTTGGGTGGGACGTTTTTTCTATGCTAAACAATTGAATATAGCCTTGGAGACGATTGCGAATTTAAGGGATCTTGATGTTCGTTTGCATATCGTAGGGGAAGGGAGTGTTGAAGAGACTGCTTATTATAAAAATTTAGCGTCTTCATTGTCTGTTGATGATAAATGTGAGTGGTATGGGAAAGTCCCTCATGAAGATGTTTTTAAATTAATGCAAGATGCGCATATCTTCTTTTTTACCAGCGTATCGGAAGCTACTTCCACGGTTGTTTTAGAAGCTTTACAATGTAATTTGCCTGTGATTTGCTTTGATACTTGTGGCTTCGGAGCGGTTGTGAATGAAAAAATAGGGCGTAAGATAAAGTTGTCCGATCCTCATGCTTCTGCTCGTGCTTTTGCCTCCGTGATAAGAGAGTTGTCAAAGAACCGGGGTATGTTGCGGGAACTATCAGCAAATTGTATGAATGAGATTCAAAAACTATCATGGGATTATAAAGCAAAGCAAGTATTATCTATATATAGTCAAGTGTTAAAAAAGTATGGTGGATAAAAAAATATTAGTTGGCGATTTTGAGATAGCTTCCTGTTTTCAGTTGGATAAGCTTCCGGAACGGCGTTGTGTAATAAATACGATTAATGCTTATTCTTGGGTCATGACTAACTCTGATTTTGTTTTTAAGAAGGCTTTACAAACGAGTGATGTCCTATTGCCGGATGGAGTGGGAGTCGTGTGGGCTACTCGTTTGCTAACAGGGATAAAGATAAAAAAGATAGCAGGTGCGGATCTGCATCGTATGCTGTTAGAACTTTTAGAGAAAAAACAGGGATCTTGTTTTTATCTAGGGGCTTCTGATAAGACATTAGAAAAAATAAAGTTACGTTTAAGCAAAGAGTATCCTTCCATAAAGGTAGGAATGTATAGCCCGCCTTATAAAGCTCAATTCTTGGAAGAGGATAATCGGTTAATGATAGAGGCAATCCAACGATTTGAGCCTGATGTTGTTTTTGTTGGCATGACAGCTCCAAAGCAAGAGTCTTGGATCTTTCAGAATCATAAGTTTATCGATACCTCTGTTATTTGTGGAATTGGAGCGGTTTTTGATTTTTACTCTGGAACAAAGAGTAGGCCACCTCAGTGGATGATCGACTGGAACTTGGAATGGTTTGGACGCTTGATTAGCGAACCTAGGCGTATGTGGAAAAGATATCTCGTATATAACTGCGTTTTCTTATACGATATATTTAAAGTGTATATGAAAAGGGGAAGAAAGAAATCATAAGATTTCTTTCTTTTTTTTTAATATAGGCTCTAAGCGGAGCGCATGTTTCTGTATCCGATCTTTCATTGGAGGAGGAGTCATATAGTTTTCTCCATACAATTGAGTTAAGTAAGCATTCGCATTGTGTGGAACTTTAACGATAGCATCTTCGAATTTCATATCCTCTAAAGGAAATATTTCATCATACTTAAAGTATCTCCTCCAAGGTGTATCCATTCCATGACCGATAAGACACTCGTCATTAGAAAGTTGTAAATTCTTATTAATATGTTTTTGTATCATTTTCTTATAGATGATAGTCAAATATTTGAAAATGGGTTCAAACGAGGATATTAGTTTATTCTTTAAAGAGCGATCTTTCCCCAGCTTTGCGTCTAGGCATTTAGTGATAAATCTGAAATAGCTCTTCATACATTTCTCCATGGCGAAAGATAATCCTCCTGTGTGATAACGATCTGTCGGGAAAATATCAATAAAAAGACCTTGCTGATACTTTTGATTTTCCATACCTTCAGATATAATTAGGCTGTTTTTATCTCTGACTTTACACGGTAGTGGTAGATAATCGTAAGAGGGATCGGTCTCTTGTGTCTGTAGGAATATGTCTGTCGGAAATTCTAAAGGGGCGATTTGTATAAATCGGTTGTAATCCTCGCGTAACATACAAATATCAAGATCATCATCCCAAGGAATGAACCCTTGATGACGTACTGCACCTAGAAGGGTACCGGAGCATAACCAATAACGTAGGTCATGTTTCCGGCAAATGTAGTCTATAATTTTTAGCATACGTAACATTACAAGTTGCGCTTGTCTTAAAGGGGTTTCTCCTGTTTCTCGGATGTCAGGAAATATAGATTGGAAGTCTGTCATATATATTATTCTTTTGTTTCTTTAATTTCATCATCTATCTCGGCTATATCATGTGCTCTAATTCGCTGTTTCATATTTGCATAGATGATACCCATAAACATCATGAAATAAAGACCTCTATTGCTGGTAAATGTTGCGTCTGCGATATTTTCTACAGCAAAAAAAGCTATCAAGATCATGGCAATGTTAGTAAGTTGCATATCAGAAGTAACTTTGAGGTAATGAAGCGCCTTTTTAAGCAGATATATCCAAAATAATATGAATAGAATAACTCCTAGGACACCGAATTGAGCTAATGAGGGATAGTAAGTGTCCGAGATGAAACTATGATAACTCTTACTGATACCCCATACTCCGTCTATCTCATACTTCTTGTAGATAGGTGAGTAATAGGCCCCGGATGCGAATGTTGCGAAGCTTCCTAATCCGCAGCCAAAAGGAAAGTAATCTATAAATATTAAGAAAGATGTTGCGTATAAAGCGAAACGAGCTACATAATCTTTCTCCGCACCTTCTGATATACCTTGCAAAAAATAGAGTTCGATTTTTTCTTTGGCTACGAATGCGATGAAAACAGTGATACAAAGAAACAAGATGATATTTTTCAGATTGACTTTGATACGGTCCGTATGGTTGAAATAGAGTACGATAAAAGCAGCCAAGATAAAGAAACCATAAAATTTTGATCTGCCGGATGCCAATCCGATCGCTAACATAATAATAAAAAGTATTCTGTTTTTCCGTGAGTTTTCGCTTGTATAAAAGAATACTAAAGCTAGCGCTGTAATAGCTGCCGCATAGTTGGATGCATGTGCCATAGTAACCGTGAAGATTTTAGGATTAACCATGCCTGCTATACCAATGGGAATTAGCAATCCCCAACATAAAACACTACTTTGGCGTAATATAGTCTTCTGCTTTTCACTAAATGTGGGCATGAGTTGATATACGCAGAAGAATGCCAAGTAAGGCTTTAGCTGGATAATGAAATCCATTAGAATACCTTTGGTACTATTACTATGAATGTAAAATGAATAACATAAATAGAATAGAAATACGGATAGGACAATCATGAAAAACTTATTGATCTCCCAGTCCTTGGTATTGAACATATGAAATAGGAACATGAGAAATAACAAGGCTCCACATAATTCGTCAATCGACTGAAAACCGATTAGCCCATATAATACGACACCAAAAAAAAGAGTAATGAGAAAAAGATGATAGAAATGTCGGTCGATAAATTCTTGTATCATGTTGAATGTTTACCTAATGTCAATTTGTACTCACTATATACTTAATATATAACTTTGCAAAAATAGGCATTATTTTCTTCACATCTATGCCTCGCACTTTTTTTAGTAAAGATTTAAGTCTTTGGTTATATAGGTAGAGTTGGCAGGGGCAACTAGCAAGTACAATAAATAACAAAAATAGAAATATAATATGAAGAAATATTCCATGCGTTTTTTGAATGGACCTGCTTTTCATTTCAGCTCCTCTTATTGAGTAGATTTTATTGGATGTTGCTTACGAAAAAGGTATCTTAGGCTTATTGACCGGCAAAGTTAAGATACTTCGCCAATGAACCTAAGATACTTTACCAATGAGCCTAAGATACTTTTTATATTTGGAATAGCCGGAATCTGCGTACCCCCCAGATGCGGAAAAGGATAAGAAGCGTCTCTGACATGACTACCATCATGGCTACTGTAATGGGAGAAATGGCTCCGTAAATGTATAGAACCACTAATCCTGTGATGTGTACAACTGAGGTTGTCATGACAGTATAGTTCGTATATAGAGGGTGCCCCATGGCCGCAAGGAATGGATAGCCTAACAACATGGATGGGATGGTTACAAAGCAAGCGGTTACGAGTATACGGAATACTTCCAGTATATTAGGATCCGCTGTCCCATAAACGATATCCAGCACATAGGATGCTAATAGGAGTGCGGCTGCCACACAAAATAGGTTGGTGAACGTGATCCTATAGAATATCTTCTTGAAGAACAATACATCCCGACTTTTCGCTATATGAGGGAATAAAACCCCTGTGAATGGAGATAATAATTGATTGTAAGCTTGATATAGTTTCTCGGCTGCCGAATAATATCCGACCATCGTATTCCCACAAACAAGTCCTAATAGAAAAGAATTGCTTGTCGTGAATAAGGAAGTGGAAGCTCTGGCTAAAAAATAGGCTGAGCTGTCTTTTAAGGAACTGCTTATCTGACTGATCGAGGTGAAGTACCATTTCATCCCCATCTTGAAATAGACGATGAATAGGCTGACGATTCCTGCGAGAACAAAACCAATGCTATAAAAGATGGGTACATATATATAATCTTCTGGTTTTCGTATGAAAATAAAGAAGGGAATGAAGCTTAATGATTTCGCTACTATATTAAAAACCGTAATGTATTTCATGTTCTCCATCCCTTGAAAAAACCACATCGGAAACATCACATTTCCTAAGATTATGCCGAAATACAGCAAGTAAAAGATGGACTCTGTGCTGAATTTGTCAAAATAAGAAATCAAAGCCAATAGTATGGCTAAGCTGATACCACATAGGATAAAGCGACCTATCATGGCACTATTCAAGTAGGAATTGATTTTCTGTAAATCATTCCTATGTTCGGATATGTATTTCGTGGCAGAGAGATTAAAACCAAAATCTGTAAACATCACGAAATACTGCATCAGAGAGTAACCGAAAGTAACTAGTCCCCACCTCTCGACACCTAATACTCTAAATAGAAATGGAAAGGATAATAGAGGTAATAAATAATTAACTCCTTGGAGCAATGCCAAGGAGATAAAATTTATAGCCATAGGGCTTTTCAGCTTACTCTTGATTCTCATTTGTCGTTGTATTTAGAGATTATATAGATCTTCGATCGTATTTATACCAAAATTCTGAACGATACCTGATTCTCGGATATCTTTTCCTGTTAGTTTATTATCGTTTGCTAAATAGCATTTTCCCATCTTTTTTTGCATCCAGAGAATAACTCTGTCTATCATGGGAGTTTCTTCTTCAAGAAGAAGCCCTAAAGATTTAATGATTAATAAGCCGTATGGGACATCTTCCGTAAAATATCGGTTTGTATAATCTACCTTGAATTTATTTCCGTGAGCTACCATTGTCATTTTTATCCCTTTAAAAGCCTCAATTGAGCGAATCTTTCTTGTCAAGGAAACTGCGTCTGTTGACTCGTAATACTGAAGTAGTGAAGGAATCTCCTCTTGCTGAATGGCTAATCGGGATAATATATTTTGAAACTCTTGATCGCATTGGATTAGCACTTCGGAGCTTGTATTATCCCATTCCTCATAAAAAAGAAACTCTTTCTCGTATATATCTGCTTGGATAGATGATAGCATACCATAGATACGAGACGGGTGCAAAATAGGGTTGCTATTTGTCAATGTTGCTTCTAGATAATGCCCTAAGGTAACAGTGGGTGTGCTTAACGCTTTTGTGAAGAAAGCGGCGAGTCCTTCCAAGTCACTATCTTTGTTGCCTCCGATCTTGAGTTTTGATTTATATCCTTTTAGCTCGGCACTTTTGCCATATTCTTTCACTCTGCTGATATAAGGTACCCGTTGGAATCCAAACAATCGATGTTCCTTACCCAGCTCATGACGAGCCATCCAGAAAAAACCACCACTGCTAATGACTGTACCGATCTCAATATTGTTATTAACATATGGGGCGATTGCATGCAGAGTTTTTTGGATGAGATAACCGGGCACACATAATAATATAATATCAGAAAAGGGTATAACCTCTTCCGGATACTTTGATATTTTTGCGATTTCTCCAGTTATGATGGTGCCGTTACAATCTGTTACATGGATATGATTAGACCATTGCTCAGGATGTCCTGTCAGCAAATTTACTTGATAGCCATTATGATTCAGACTTGCGGCTATAGTATGTCCCAGACCTCCGCCTCCGCAGATACATATAGTACGATAATTATACATATTCTTACTTTCCTAATTGTAATAAAGCTTCTGTTAACTTGTCATTATCATCTCTGTCACGGATAGCGAGCCGAATATATTGCTTGCCATTAAATCCTGCCTTTGGCGAGCAATTCTTTATTAAGATATTACTTTGCGACAATAATGAGCTGCAAAGTTCCTCTGCCGTATATGTGTCAGTGACCTCGCATAAGAAATAATTGGCGGCCGAAGGTATAACCCTTAAAAAAGAAACTTGTCGCAAGTTAGAGAAAAAACGATCTCTTTCCCTCAAGAATTTGAGACAAGCTTTTTCGTAATCATCTTTATACTTTATAAAGATTTGCATATAAAACTCAGCGAAGGAGTTTATGTTCCAAATTGATATGTCTTTTTTCAATAAACGGATCAACTCTTTATTTCCGGACGCTAGGAATCCTAATCGCAATCCCGGTACTCCATATGATTTGGATATACTTTTAATCACGATTAAGTGTGGATTCAAGTTCAGAAGGTCTTCGTCCAATAAAGAGATACTATTGCCGGATTGGGCGAAATCAAGAAAAGACTCATCAACAACCAACTTGATCTCTTTTGATTTGCTCCATTCCAACAAAGACATCAATTCTGCTTTGGATAATAAATTTCCGGAAGGGTTGTCCGGGTTAATTATTAAAAGCTGTTTGATAGGCTTGTCCTTGAAATAAGCCATGATATCAGATCCGGTATAAGAGAAATCCGGATTGTCTGGGATAAAGTATTCCAATGCTTCTTGATTTAATCTATTGGGATATTCCTCGAAAGTGGGCAAAATAACCCCAGTCTTACAGGAAGGCAAGATTCGCATATAGCTATTGATAAGTTCCGCCGCTCCATTTCCTACAATGATCTGGTCTGCGGAAATCCCTGCGTATCGAGCGGCTAATTGGGCATTTACTTGCATTCCTGAAGGATATTCTGTTAAAAGCGTATCAAAATTGGCTTTCATCTCCTCTTTTAAGCGAGGATTTGGAAAATAAGGATTTACTAAATAGCAGAAATCCAGCAGCATAGGAAAACGCCAATATCCACCAAACCGTTTACCATAGAGAGACAATGCCTGCTTCTCTTCTGCGAATAATGCTTCCGCATTATTTAAGTCCTGCTGATCATCGATCTCATACCATTTTTCCGAGTCTATTTTTAATGCTTTAAGATCCGGTTTATTTAATAATGAGATTACTTTCAAGACTTGTTCGTAATATTCGTTGTTACCTAAGGCTTTGCAATAAGCCTCAAGGAAAGGAACGTATTTGTTCATTGAGAATTCCTTACTAAATTTATAAATATTCACAGTTTTATAATAGGAATCTTTAAGGCTGAACATGAATGCCTTCTTAGAAATAAAGTTTAAGATGTTGTTTTCCTCATCTAATGTCACGACTGTTCCATCCATCCAACTTTGGTATTTGGCGACTACGGCAAGGTTGGGGTTCGGATCTGCAATTAATTTTTGAAGAATTATGTCTGAGAATATTAGATCAGACTCTAGCAAAAGCGTCTCGTCCTCAACAAGGTACTTCTTGGCTAGGTATAAAGAGTATATGTTATTTGTTTTATCGTAAATAGAATTTTCGATATATAAAATGGGTATGTTGCCAATTTTATTGCCTATCAGTGATTTGACTTTATCTCCTTTATATCCGATAACAAGGATAATACGGTCCAGCTGTAAGTTTCCAAGCTGTTTGATCATACGCTCAATTAAAGTTTGTTGATGTACTTTAATCATGCACTTTGTATTCTCTCGGGTAAGTTCACCTAGACGTTTACCCATTCCTGCTGCTAATATAATCGCTTGCATAAAATCTTTTTTATTAATTATCTTGATGGACTTTTTTAAGTAAAAGCTGCAAGGGTGCATTTTTTATTTTGCCACAAGATGTTTTTTGTTAATAGAAACGATTAAACTATGGTTTCATTGTATAGGATATCGTTCTTTTGCTTTTTGTTTTTGAAAAAGCTTCCAAAGTTATGTATAATTCTTGAAATAGTCTTACTTTTGTATCTTTTTTAAATGCACTATAAACATAAGTAATAGATATATATGAAAATAGCGATTGTAGGTACAGGCTATGTCGGGCTGGTAACGGGTACTTGTTTTGCGGAAATGGGGACTGAGGTCTTTTGTGTGGACGTGGATAAGGTAAAGATTGAGAATCTAAAGAAAGGCATAGTTCCTATCTATGAACCGGGGCTAGACGATATGGTGGCACGCAATTCCCAAGCTGGTCGTCTTCATTTTATGACTGATTTAAAAGAATGTTTGAATGAGGTCGAGGTACTGTTTTGTGCGGTTGGTACACCTCCCGATGAGGATGGTAGCGCAGACTTGAAGTATGTGCTTGAGGTTGCCCGTACGGTAGGACGCTATATGAATAAATATATCTTGGTTGTTACGAAAAGTACGGTTCCGGTAGGCACTGCCCAGAAAATCAAGAAAGCGATCAAGGAGGAACAAGCCTTGCGAGATGTGAGTATTGAATTTGATATCGCTTCTAATCCTGAATTCTTGAAAGAAGGTGCGGCTATCAAGGATTTTATGAGTCCAGACCGGGTTGTTGTTGGGGTTGAGTCTGATCGTGCTCAGAAGTTGATGGCGAAATTGTATCGTCCTTTTTTGTTAAATAATTTCCGTGTAATCTTCATGGATGTACCATCTGCGGAGATGACAAAATATGCGGCGAACGCTATGTTGGCTACTCGCATCAGTTTTATGAATGATATTGCCAATTTGTGTGAGAAAGTTGGGGCGGATGTCAATATGGTACGTAAAGGAATCGGTACGGATGCCCGTATAGGTAGTCGTTTCTTATATGCGGGTTGTGGATACGGTGGGTCTTGTTTTCCTAAAGACGTTAAGGCGCTTGTGAAGACCGCAGCCAACCAGTGGTTACCAAATGCGTATCCTAGAAGCGGTGGAAGCCGTAAACGAGGAGCAGAAATCGATATTGTTCCGTAAATTAATGAAACATTTTAGAGGAGATATACAAGGTAAGCGAATTGCTTTATGGGGATTGGCATTTAAGCCGGAAACGGATGATATGCGAGAGGCTCCTTCGCTAGTCTTAATCAAAAAGTTGAAAGAAGCCGGATGTGTAATTTCCGCCTATGATCCGGTTGCAATGCCCGAGGCTCAAAGACGTTTACCTGTGGGGGTGATTTCATATGGTAAAGATATTTATGAGACCGTGATAGATGCAGACGCTTTGTTGCTTGTTACGGAATGGAAAGAATTTCGTATGCCCTCTTGGTCTGTTATCAAGAAATTGATGTCTACGCCTTTAATTTTAGACGGACGTAATATTTATGACAAGACAGAGTTAGAGGAAGCCGGTTTTATCTATCATTGTATAGGTCGGTAAATTTTAATTATACGAGATTGTATGAATCTCCGGATAGTTACGATCATTAGAAGGTTTATAGGCACCGAAATAGGTGATGTAAATCTTCTTTTCTTTTGTATCTACAGCATAGATACAAAAACTGTTACTTGATAGGCTATCCTCTTCACGTATGACCCTGTTGTATACCACGCCTTTTTCACTTGGAGCTTGATTGGTACAAAGGATCATTTTTTGTGGAACGAGTTCCGTGCTTTCATTTTCTAATCCAGTCACGTCAAAATAGGCGTTGCAGTGGATATGTCCACCTAGATAGCAGACAAATTCTCCTTTGCGGTCACTGAAATCTGCTTTGACATTGATGGGGTCTAGGTTGAATTGATTTGGATATACTTTTTCTAATGAGGAACGAGTACGAAAGGCTTCAATGATTTCGGGAATCATATTCCACGAATGGACATAATCCCCATCACATAAATAGGTATCGTTATTTACACTACGGCGTTGAAATGGGTAATGAGTTAAGATAATGACGCTATGATGGTCTGTCATGCCATTTTTTAATGCGGTGTTTATAAGCCAGTCTATTTGTTTCTGGGAGAAATATGCGTAAGATAAAGTATTATATTGGGATGCTGGTTGGTCTAACATATCAAGGGCGATGAAACGGATCGTACCTCCTTGAGGGTTTGCTACATCCGAATAGTAATAATTCTCGGCACTATTTCGATTCTTCGAATAATTACTGTTGGCGAATAATATTTCGTTGATCTCGTTTTTATAAAAGAAGGTACTGCCTATCTCTTCCTCGGAATTGCTGTCATGATTTCCTGTACAAATAAAGGTGGGGACATGATTTTCATCATAAAGGTAATGAATAAATGAGTGCATATATTCTTTCGCCTTCTTTTTCTTATCAATAGAGATAAAATCACCCGTAGCGGTTATCGCATTGATCCGCAGTTCTTGTTGATTGGCGAATTGGATGGATTGTCGTAGATTTATAGGTAACTCGTAATTATTGCTCGGAGACCAAGAGGATAAATGAGAATCCGAAATATGGACGATCTTAAAACGTTCATAACTTCCACTATCTGTTTTATTGTACATGATTTTCGCTAGTCTCTGAGCTGCGAGCTTATTGTTTTCCCAATAAAAAGGTTCATTCTCTCCGCTACGCAAGTTGAGGTTTTTCCAATCATCTTTACAGCCCGCTGACAAGATCAGCAGGATAAAAAGAGCATATATTTGTAAGGCCGTGTTATTCATAACCTATGGTGTATTAGAATAACGCAAATATAAAAAATATTTTGTTATTCCTTCATTCTAAACTCTTTTTTCAACGAACACCCACTACACCCGCAGCAAGGATCACTGGATTTCGGTTTCGTAAGCATTCGATAAACCTTATATGCGATATATCCGATAACCGAGATACCAATAACGCAAACTGCTATATCTTGCCACATACCTATAAATTTACCTCCTATATATAACTAAATAAAACATAGGAAAGTTCTTGGCTGAATAAACCCACAAAGAAATTTCCCGTTTGATAAACAATGAAAGAAACGATCCATGCTAGGACACAAGTATAAATGATAACGAATATACCCCATTTCCATGAGCCAGACTCGTTGACAATAGCCGATATAGTTGCTATGCACGGAAAATAAATCAAGACGAAAAGCATTAAGCTAATCGCTATGAGCGGTGTGAATACCAAATTATCTTCTGCGTTACGGTCTTGCTTCAAACGCTCCGACAGGGCTTGGCTGTTATCATCGGCATTCCCCGTGTATAATACGCTTAACGTGCTGACAACAACTTCTTTCGCCGCCATACCGGTAAGTAAGCTTACACTCATTTTCCAGTCGAATCCTAAGGGAGCCAAGACCGGTTGAATCGTCTGGCCGATACGCCCGATGTACGAATTTTGTTGGTGGTCGATTGCCTTCAAGCGTTCTAACTCCTCTATCGTATCTGTTTTTTCTTGAGAATCCAACTCCGTATTTTCGATCTCCGCTATCTGGCGATCAAACTGATCTCCGCTCTCCGAATGTCTGGGGAAATACCCAAGGAACCAGATGACGATAGAAGCGACCAAGATGATACCTCCCATCTTGTGCAAGTATTGTTTCGCTTTCTCCCACATATGGATCATGATGGATTTGCCGGTAGGCATCCGGTAGGGGGGGAGTTCCATTACGAAAGGAACATCCTCCTCGTTAAACAGGAAGCGTTTGAAAAGACGGGCCATGATAACTGCCAGCAAGATTCCGGATACATATAAAGCTAATAACACAAAGCTGGCGTTCTTCGGGAAAAACGCCCCGGTCAGCAATACATAAACCGGCAGGCGGGCGCTACAGCTCATCAACGGATTTACCAACATCGTTATCATCCGGCTATTACGGCTCTCTATCGTACGGGAGGCCATGATAGCAGGAACGTTACAACCGAATCCCATCACTAAAGGGATGAACGACTTTCCATGCAGTCCCATCTTATGCATGATCTTATCCATGATAAAAGCCGCACGTGCCATATATCCGGAGTCTTCCATGAACGATATGAACATATACAGAATCAAGATATTCGGCAGGAACACGATAACACCTCCCACGCCACCGATGATACCATCCACGAGAAGATCCTTCAAAGGTCCTTCCGACATATGGCCGCGCACGAAATTACCGATCACCTCGACCAATGCCTCTATCCATTCCATCGGATAGCCTCCCAAACGGAAAGTGGCCTCGAACATGATCCACATGAATAGGATAAAGATAGGGAAGCCTAAGACTTTATGCGTGACGAATAGATCGATGATCTGCGTATTCGTTGCCTCTTTGATCGTATTTTGCTCGTAAGTCTCACGCAACGCTCCGGAAATAAAGCCATAGCGTGCGTTCGTGAATGCGGTCTCACAATCCTCTTGCAATAACTTTTCTATTAGGGCTGTATTACGGTCTCTTTCTTGGAAGATCGTTTCAGCACCGGGCAGCGTTTTTATAAATGTCTCTATCTCCCGGTCTCCCTCTAATAGCTTGATAGATAGATAGCGCTTTGACAAGCTTTTGGGTATATCCACGCTATTTTTCAAGGTCTTCCTAACATTGCTGATCCCTTTCTCTAAAGACTCTCCGTAATTAATATGGATATGACGGATGACAGGATCTTCTTCTTCGTATACCTTGATTACACGGTTGAACAAATCTTCTATGCCAAAGCCTGTTTTACTTACGGTCGGGATAATCGGTGCCCCGATCATTTTCGCTAAGGACTCATGATCGAATTTATTACCATGGCGTTCCAGCTCATCATACATGTTTAAGGCGATTACCATGCGAACGTCCATATCGATCAGTTGGGTGGTCAAATATAGGTTTCGCTCCAGATTGGATGCGTCGATAACATTGATCACCACGTCTGGTTGCTCTTCATTCAAATGCTTGCGCACGTATAATTCTTCCGGCGTGTAAGCGGATAGGGAGTAAGTACCCGGTAAATCTACGATGCGGAATGTATAGCCATTCTGTTGGAAGGTTCCTTCCTTGGCATCTACGGTCACGCCGCTATAATTACCCACATGCTCATGTGCTCCAGACGCAAAATTGAAAAGAGAGGTCTTTCCGCAGTTCGGATTACCAACCAAGGCTACGTTAATTGTTTTTCCTTTATGTAATGCGATGGCTTGCAATTCATTGCCGGAAGGCAGGATAAAAGAGTCTGCGCTCCTGTTCGTATCTTGTACCGAGGTAGCTTGTTCCTTTTCGAAATCCGCCGCGCTAACGACTTCGATCAATGCGGCGTCCGAGCGTCGCAATGAGACATCATATCCCATTACACGATAGTGAATAGGGTCTTTGAGCGGAGCGTTTTGTATAACGATCACTTCTTTCCCTCTGATAAATCCCATCTCGATAATGCGTTTGCGGAAAGCTCCGCGACCCATTACCTTTACTATAACACCTTTATCGCCTGTGCGAAGTTCTGATAATCTCATGTCCTATTAAATGTTACGCGAAGGTAGCTTGAAAACTTCGTACCACCAATACCAACTAATAGGTATTTTTTTATTTCCATGGGTTGTTTTTCGAGTATTTTATGTATGTTTGTGCCACAAATTTCAACTTTAGACAAATGAAACTACGAATTACTTTGTTCGCCACCTTATTGGTTCTTCTGTCTGCTTGTTTTACAGGCTGTAAAAAAGAATTGAAGGATTTCTCTTTTAGTTATAGTATGGAAAGTGTAGATAACTACAAACTAATGGTTCTGTTTGATAGTGACAAGACATTCCGTATCGAGGAGTATAATTATTATATGGATAATTTCGCCAAGAAACGAGATCCTAAAATTATGGAGGGGACATTGACTGACGAGGAGTTTGCTTCTTTAAAACCGATTCTGCAAAAATGTAATTTCTTTAAGATGAAAGACTCTTATGGCTTTGAGGAGGAGACGAACCGGGATTTAGGGGATATCATGTATCAGGTTTCATTTACCACGGAAGGTAAGGAGAAATTTATCTCTATCCGTAATAGCGATACCGGACAATTTTCCGCTTCTTTCGTGAAGTTGATCGGTTTTATCAATACATTCTTGAATAATCATAAGAATGACTAAACGCTTTTAGCCGGAGATGGAGAATAAACGAAACCGGGTTCTATTGTGCTTAGGCTCTAATTGGGATAAAGAGAAAAATATGGAGCGCGCGGCGGAGATGCTGCGTGCTCATTTTGTTTTTATACAGTTTTCTCAGCCAGTTTATACGGAACCGATCGATTGTCCATTATCAACTACATTTTTGAATCGAGTGGCTGTTTTGTATAGCGAGGAGAGTCCGGCGCGAATAAAGGATGTCTTGAAAGATATAGAATGCTGCATCGGACGTAAGCCGGAAGATAAATCCTGTGGGCGTGTGCCGATAGATATTGATTTATTGCAGTGGAACGACCAGATCTTGAAAGCTGAGGACTTGACCCGTGAATATGTTCTAGATGGCATCTGCTCGCTCCTTGCCGCAGGAGAGAATGATGAATGGTGCCAATAGAAAACCAAAGGAGCCGCTGTTGCGGATCAATGCGTTGATACCTTTGCATATCAAGGAAAGAACTGGGTTGCTTCGGTCTGCGTTATAAAATCCTTTCTCTACTTTAAGCTTGAACTGGTAGGGTGCCAATAAGTCCTCATAAGTCTGTATGGGAAGGATTCGTTCGGTCCAATTACCTGTAGCCGGATCGCAAGTATTGTATGGGTCTTCCGGGCTTGGTAAACTCTTTTTCTCGATCGCTTTTTGGATATCGGGATAGGTCAAGCCTCTAGTCTGTCGGGCCCATGTCTCTACTTCTTTTGGGGAGAAATCCGGGCAAAGTTTCGTTATGAATTGCTCTCGTAATGTATAATAGTTGGGGGATTCCAAAGATCCACTTTCGCATCCGACCATCATCTTATGTAACCGTTGTTGGACATACGGGTTGAATGGTGTAGAGGCTGTCGTGAATAGTAGATACATGGAATCGTTTATATGGATTAAATCCTTGAAGAACAAAGATAAATCATAGACATGCTCTATCAGGTCCGTAGCGATTAAAAGTTGGGGGTAGACTTTGTTCCTTGCGCACCAGTCCGCAAGAACATCTGAATCTCCATGGAGTATGATATCGGGGCCTATTCCTATTATTTGTTTCAATAGCTGGATCGTCTCCACGGAAGATGGGTTAAGATCAATATAAATAACTTGTCCTATTCCTATGGATTTCGCCAGAATACTAAGGAAGCCGGTTCCTCCTCCATAATCGATTAGCGTGACATCGGAGATAGGGGTTTGTATCGCTTGAAGTCCTCTTTGTAGGCAATCTGCGTATATATGCATGAAATAGCTTAACGCCGGCTTTAAGTTGCCGATGTATCGCTTATTATAATCGCTGATCGGTAATTTATTATAGTCGATCGCTTTCAAACGTTCGGTTAATGTATGTAATAAATCACTTCTATTCTCTTTCATCATATATCATCTTGTATAAACGTATCCCCTGATCTTCATTAGAAAAAGCAGGGAACAATAATTGTTTTCGTTTATCTATCGCCTCTTTATCTATAGGTAGGGCTATTAATTGTTGA
>ERZ791720.130-NODE-130-length-54107-cov-7.15184_pt1 | contig 54107 bp, 66 predicted proteins | sample MGYA00510048_ERZ791720 | MGnify/ENA primary metagenome ERZ791720 (study PRJEB30046, sample SAMN00715142) | human gut metagenome | study: EMG produced TPA metagenomics assembly of the A metagenome-wide association study of gut microbiota in type 2... | reverse complement strand
TGCTGCACTGCAAGCAGACGTTCATCTCGCAGCTCAAAAGCGGTGCGATGGGTGCAAGAACCATAGACGAGGGGGCGATGGACGAGAAGTCGGGCATGAACTTCTCGGAGTACATGGCTATCCTGTCAGGGAACACCGACCTGCTGGACAAGGCGAAGCTGGAGAAACGCATCGCCTCGCTGGAGGGAGAGCGCAAGTCGTTCAACAAGGGCAAGCGCGAGTCGGAACTGAAACTGGAGTGCAAGACCGGGGAACTGAGGAACAACCAAGCCACCATAGCCGCCATGACGGAGGACTGGGAGAAATTCACCGCCGCCGCACAGACGGACAAGGAGGGCAACCGGCTGAACCTGCTGAAAATTGACGGTCTGGATTCGACAGACGAAAAGGAAATCGGCAAGCGGTTGCAGGAGATTGCGAAGAATGCCGCGACCGGAGGGCAGTACAAGCGCATCGGAGAACTGTACGGCTTCCCCATCGAGGTGGTCAGCGAGCCGACACTAAGGGACGGGCTGGAGTTCACCGACAACCGTTTCGTGGTGGCGGGCAATTACAGGTACAACTACAACAACGGGCATCTGGCGATGGCTGACACGCACGCCGCCGCCACGAACTTCCTGAACGCTCTGGAGAAGATACCGGGCATCATCGACCAGTATAAAAAGAAAAACGAGGTGCTGGAACAGGAAATTCCGCAGCTCCAAGCGATAGCGGGCAAGGTATGGAAAAAGGAGGACGAGCTGAAACAGCTGAAGTCCGAACTTGCCGCCCTTGACCGCAAGATACAGTTGGAACTTGCACCTCCCACATCAGAAGCCATAGAAAAAGAAAAAAACGGAAATCAAGTCAAACCGATAATGGAGAATGCTTCGCAGATATACAATACGACAAGTAACCGAATTTCAACTAGAGATTTCATTACTGATGAACTTGTTATCGGGCGACCAGAATCCCAGCCAAGGGGTAATAACCAACCGAAAAGGGATAAAACTATAAAGATATAATTTTATCAAAGAGGGTGCCATAATGCCAAGATTGAAAGATTTAGCTCTGATATATAACTGTAACAGGGGTAATTTTCTCATAATGGGTGTTTTGACACACTCTTTTATATTTATAATAAACTATTATTTTACATTAAATTGCTCACGTTTTGATAGAATAATTCAGGTTTTATCCGGAAAAAACGAAAAAAAATTGCACACTCAATTTTACTTTCATTTTTTTGCAAGGTCTTTATTACAGAACGTCCATTAAAATGAGCTCACGAAAGGTACGTGAAATATGAAAGTATAACGAAATAATAGAAATACTATGTGTACAACAAGAAACTGGAAAGCCGGAATACTGGCAATCGCAATGATATTGGTTTGCGGATCTGCAAATGCACAACATTGGCATCGGTATTATCGCCCCAATCGGGTTGTTACCGTTGTAGTTCAACCAGATGTGGTATCTCATGTCAGTAACCGTTTCAATCAAAAGGAACGATTGGCGATGGCTATAGCTTATTTGGAAACGCATGAGCACCTTACCATCAGGCAATATGCAAAAATGACGCAACTTAGCATGGCATCAGCGGAAGCGGAACTTGACGCTTTTGCTATAGATAAGAAAAAGCCGATACGACTTGTAATCAGAGGAAAAAAGAAAGTATATATCAAAAGGCAATAGAATATGAAGAAAAAGAGAAACTGGAAATTATTGATATTTGGAGCGACAGTTCTGCTTTTGATGCAATCATGTGTGGTTGTGCGCAAAGCCCGCCATCACCACCATCACAGACATTGTATGCTTTATTACCAACAGAACATAGGTAATGCTTCATTTAATGCGTCTGCTGCTTATACTACAATAGAACCTGCGATAAATTATGAACGTAATGGATGACAAGGAACTGGTGAGGTTGATAGCCAAAGACTTGGAAACCGGCTTCCGCTGTCTGATGAAGAAATACAAGGAAGCCGTTTACTGGCATATACGCAGGCTGGTCGTAGCACATGAGGATGCACAGGACGCAACTCAGGAAACATTTGTCAGAGTATTCCGATCCTTGTCCGATTTCAAAGGCGAATGTTCCTTGCGGTCCTGGATTTACCGGATTGCTACCAATGAAGCCTTGCGGTTGCTCAGCCGTTACAAAGACGAACAGGTTTCGCTGGATGAATCATCTGGTGAGTGGGGAGGTCTGATGGCTGATGAGTATGTGGATTACAGTGATTTGGAAGCTGTCAGACTGCAAAAAGCCATCTTGTCCTTGCCTACCAAGCAGCAACTGGCTTTCAACCTAAGGTACTATAATGAGTTGGGGTATGATGAGATTGCCGCCATCATCGGTTCTACGGCAGACGGAGTAAAATCCAGCTATCATATTGCCAAAGAGAAGATTATTAAGTTTATGAACGCTAATAATTAAGTGTATGAAAGAGAATTTTGATTTCGACCGCATAGGCAAGCGACTGCCCTATACCGCTCCTGACGGATTCCTCGACGATGTAGAGAACAGCGTAATGCAGCGCATCAACCAGGAGGTGCATCCCTCAAAACCCAAACGCAACCTGCATCTGTGGTATTCGGTGACGGGAGGTTTGGCAGCAGCCAGCATCGCACTGCTGATTGTATTTACCCCCTTCCACACACAGACGAAGAAATCGTTTGAAGATGTGGAAAAGGCTTTTGCCAATCTGAGCAGCAGCGATCAGGATTACCTGTTTGCGACTTATCAGTATGATCTGTTTATGAACGAATAATAACAAAGGAAATGAAGAATATCACTAAAGTAGTTGTATTTGCCTTGGTCATGATTGTGTTCCATGTAAATACGTATGCCCAAAAGAGCGAGCAGCAGCGTATGACCCGTGAACAACTGGCCGAGACACAGGCTCAGTTCATCGCAAATGAAATGGCTATGGATGAAAAAACGGCCCAACAGTTTGTAGAAACTTTCTGCCAGTTCCAGAAAGAAATCTGGGCATTAGGTCCCCGACCGAAAAGAGAGAAAGCCCATCTTTCGGATAAAGAGGCTGAACAAGCCATGAACGAAAGGTTTGCCCATAGTCAGAAGATACTTGACCTACGTAAGAAGTATTATTTGAAGTACAGCAAATTTCTGACTCCCACGCAAATAGAGAAAGTATATGTATTGGAAAGAAGAATGATGAACCGGCTGTTTCAACGTTCTCAAAATAAAGATAAACGTAAATAAACAATGAAAATTATGAAATTAAAAGCTTTTGGCATATTTTGTTTGTCGTTCTTCATGACGACAGCTATGTCTTCTTGTGACAGTGATGAGATTACAGACCAACCGGGAGAAGTATCCGGCAGCGGAAATCCAACCTTGACAGTTCTTGCCGAACAAGTGGCTGGAAGCGACGGATATGATGAAAATGGGGTTACTGCGTTGAATCTACCAAGTTCGCAGGATGTAAGTAATATTTACAGTGGCTTGAAACTGAATTTCTCGCTGTCTGGAATCACTAGAATAGAGTTGGAAAGTGTAGACGGCTATGCCTTGGCCGGAACAACAGGCATTCAATGGGGAGATTCAGGGGAAGCGTTGACCGGGGAAGTGGAAAACGCCAACTCCATCCTGGTGTTCAATGCCCCGGATGAAAACGGATTGACTCCCGGAAAAGACTACTCCATTTTTACCTTGCCTTGCAACCTTTATGGAGGTTATCGCCTGTCTATCTATCGGGAAGGCCTCGTGGCACATTATTTCGGTGTGCATCAAACGGTGGAAATGGGCTCATTCATCACACCCGCTGACCTGATTGAAAGTGAATTGGAGTTTGACGACCCGGATGCGCCGCTTGTAGAAGAAGAACGACCGGAACTGGATGCTACGACTACGGCACTTCTCCGTCAATATCAGCAGAACCCTACAGAGGAAAACAAGCAGGCTTTGCTGGATCAAATGGGTGTTCGTTATGATAAAGTGGTAGCCCGTAAAAAAGCGAAGCTCCGCGAATTGGAAAGAGAAGCCCTCACCTTGGATGTGGTGGAAGAAATGCAGGAGATTGTGGACGAGATGGTAGATAACCGTGACATCCGGCTCGAACAGCAGTTCCTGCGTCTTATCGACCCCCGAAATGATGAAAATCCGAATGATGCGTGGATGGTGCTGAGAGGGGCTTCCGCTCCCAATGCCTACATCGGTTATGCTCCCGTTACCAATGCGGAATATGCAGCATTCAAGTCAGACTTTACATATGAAGACGGACAGGATAATTATCCGGTGGTGAATGTCACCGTAGAGGAAGCCACAGCCTATTGCGATTGGCTGGCGCAGAATGACCCGACGCACAGCTACCGTCTGCCGACCGATGAAGAATGGATCTTAGGTGCCGGACACATGCCCAAAGATGTTTTGATGAATGCGGGTCATGTGGAGACGGGTCTGACAGCGGTAGATGCTTACAGCCAGACAACCGGTGCTTGCGGAGGTATTGACTTCTGGGGCAATTGCTGGGAATGGACTATTTCAACGGATGCTGAGGGACAGTATATCATCAAAGGCGGCAGCTGGGATTCGGAACGCGATGATTGCCGCAGCGAAAAATCAGACGTCGTTCGTTCCGGAGGCCAAGGCTATGCCAACGTCGGTTTCAGAGTCGTAAGAACAGATCTCATCTAATTATCTAATCACATTACATGATGAAAAAAATATTTTTAGCAATGGCTGTTGCCATTGTGACGGCCACTGCTGTGTCCGCACAGAAGGATGACAGCGACTCAAAAATAACAGTATCGATTCATCAGACCGACCAGGAAGACGGGTATGAAGGGAGTGCCGAACAGCGTTGTGGCATCCGATTTAACCTTCCGATGGCAGGTGTGGTGAAGATAGAAGTGGAAAGTGTGGACGGTCTTCCGCTGGCTGGTACGGCAATCACCCGCCAGGATGCTTTTGGGAAAACCGTAGTCGGTGATATGGCGCATACCAGCACCATCATTACCTACATCTCCAGTGAGAAGTCCGGGTTCATCCCCGGAAAGGACTACTACATTTCCACCCTCCCCTGCAATCTGTATGGAGGATACAGGTTCTCCATTTACAAGGACGGTCTGGTGGCACACTATTTCGGAGTACATCAGAAAGTAGAGTTGGGTGAGTTCATCAGTCCTGATGATTTGGTGGAAAGTGAACTGGAGTTTGACAAGCCCGGTGCACCGCTGGTGGAAAAAGGGCGGCCTAAAATGGATTCCAAGACACATAAGCTCTTTGTCCTATACCGGAAGAATCCGACGGAAGCCAACAGACAGGCGTTACTCGACCAGATGGGGGTACGCTACGACAAAGTAGTGGCCAGAAAGAAGAACAAGCTGCGCGAACTGGAACGCGAAGCCCGTACTTACAGTATTGTGGAACACATGCAGGGTATCGTTGATGAGATGGTGGAGAACCGTGAAACACGAATCCGGCAACAGTTCCTCCGTTTCATCGACCCCCGAAGGGACGATAATCCGAAGGATGCGTGGATGGTGTTGCGTGGGGCTTCTGATGCAACGGCTTATATCGGGTATGCTCCCGTCACCAATGCCGAGTATGCTGCCTTTAAACCCGGTTTCACTTACAAATCAGGGCAGGACAATTATCCGGTAGTGAACATTTCCCTCCAGGATGCCCAAGCCTACTGCCAATGGCTGACGGCTCAGGATAGCAAGCATATCTATCGGTTGCCCAGTGAAGAAGAATGGATCTTGGGTGCCGGACACATGCCTAAAGATGTAGCCATGAATGCCAATCATGTGGAGTCGGGGCTGACTGCCGTAGATGCCTACAAGCAATCTACCGGTGCCTGCGGAGGGATTGACTTTTGGGGCAACTGCTGGGAGTGGACCACTTCAACGGACGTCGACGGACAGTATCTTGTAAAAGGGGGCAGTTGGGATGCCAAACGTGACGACTGCCGCAGCGAGAAATCGGACGATGTGCGATCCGGAAACAAAGGCTATGCCAATGTGGGGTTCCGGGTTGTCAGAACAGATACTCCCCAATCCAAATAGACAGAGATTATTATCTACTTTTTATCAACTCATAATAGAAATTTAGTATGAAAAGAATGTTTTTAATGATGGCCATTGCCATCGCTACCACCTTGCAGGTGTCTGCACAGGAAAGTAAAACCAAGCTCACTGCGCAACAGCGGACTGAACAGCGCATCAAGGAAATGGATGAAAAGCTGACCCTGAGCGATGAGCAGAAAACGAAAATCCGTGAATTGTATGCGGATTTCAACAAGCAGAAATATCCCCGTGAAAAGCGCAGGGAAGCCCTCGAAAAACTGACGGCGGACATCTGCCTTCTGCTGACAGCCGAACAGCAAACGGTCTACAAGCAGATGATAGAACAGTCAATCGCTGACATGAAGAAAGGAAAGCGTGGTCAGTCGAAAGAATGATTTACTGCGAATACAGCGGCAGCGCATGATAATCATAACTATTCTTTTGTACATGAGCATTTGGGCATCAGCTACACCATGCAGATATACAGATTCAGACTTCAGTTTCAATGTATGGTCATATAATAACATCACACTTCCTTACAGGGAAACGGTGATAACAGCCGGTGGCACACAACAGAAACCGATATTGGTAATCTATTTGCATGGCGGACTAAAGCGTGGAAGTGATAATGTCAGACAAATGAATGAAGATGCAATCTATACGATTGCCGATTACCTTTGCAGAAACCGTATTAATGCCTTTATGATTGTACCTCAATGTCCGGACTCCCTTACGTGGGGAGTCCAGACAAATGAGATTATAAAAAATCTTGTTGATGAATACATGAACAAGGGAAAAGTGGATCCAGACCGTATCTATCTAATGGGCGGTTCTATGGGAGGAACAGGGGTTTGGAAAATGGCATCTGCCTATCCTTACCTGTTTGCCGCCGTTATGCCGGTAGCCGGAAATCCGGACACGGTAGATGCTGCTCTGCTCGCCAATACTCCGGTCTACACGGTGATGGGGACTGGCGATAACCTAATGGACATTGCTCCAGTCACTTCTTTTATGGAACGGTTAAAGGAGCTGAATAGGGAAACTATACTTGACGTGGAAAACGGCTGGTCACATATTAAGACTTGTACAGAGAGCTATACGGACAAACGTCTCAATTGGATTTTCAATCATATACGCTCAAGCGAATAGCCGGTATATATAATCCCCCAATGTTCTTTGCGATAAAAGAGTCATCGGTAGCCGCTTTTATTGAAAAAATAAGATTCCGGCTTCCTTTGGAGGTGAATGATCAATTTCTTCTTTTAATCAAAGCTGTTTTTATGGTAAGAATACTTTTACTTGTGGCATGTCTATGCCTGTCACTGTCCGTTTCGGCTCAAAGCCTAAGTGGTGTCGTAAAAGACAAGGCTTCGGATGAGGTCTTAATTTCTGCAACAGTCAAATTGGTTCCGGAAAATGGGAGTGCCTTATTTACAACTACCGATTTGAGCGGGAAATTCTATTTCAATAAGCTTAAATCAGGTACTTATGTCCTGAATATTTCTTATGTAGGCTATAAAGCTTTTATGGAAACTGTTAAAATAGCAAATACTTCCAACAAAATCAATGTATATATGCAGGAAAACTCACAGTTGCTGGGAGAAGTTTCAGTTAAGGGACGTGCTACCCGAGCCGAACAACGTGGTGACAGTCTCATGTACAATGCGGAGGCGTTCAAGGTAATGCAGGGAAGCTCGGCTGAGGATTTGCTGGCAAAGATGCCCGGTGTTGTTGTCGAGGGCGGTACTGTTCAGGCTCAGGGAGAGCAAGTGGAAAAGATTTTAGTGGATGGCAAGGAATTCTTTGAAGGGGATGTCAGTCTGGCTGTCAAGAACCTGCCTTCGGACATTATTGCCAGTATCGAAATTTTTGACAAGAAAAGTGACCAGTCTGAGTTCACCGGATTTGACGATGGCGAAGAAGTTAAAACTATAAATATCGTCACGAAAACGGGATTCCGACAAGGAACTTTTGGAGAGATGACTGCGGGATATGGTACTGATGAACGTTATAAGGTAAATGGGAATCTGAATTTCTTTAATGAAAATCAACGTATATCAGTATTAGGCATGTCCAACAATGTAAATCAGCAGAATTTTTCACAAGAAGATTTGACAGGAATCCTATCTTCAAATTCTGGAAACAAAAGAAAAGGATTCCGGAATGGAGGCGGGAAAAAAGGTTACCAAAGTGGAAGTTTCGTAGCAGACTTCATGATTGGCAGCATGGACGGACTTACATCCACCAATGGGCTGGGAATGAATTATGTAGACCAATGGGGGAAAAAGTTAAAAATAACTTCGAGCTATTTTTTCAATAAATCAGACAATCAGACTCTTCAACAAACAAACCGTAATTATTTGGATGCAGCATTGGCTGGAATGTCTTATGAAGAATATAAAGAGAATTACCTGACCAACTGGAATCATCGGTTCAATTTCAAGCTGGATTACCAGATAAACGAACGGAGTTCGTTGCTTTTTCGCCCATCTTTGAGCTTTCAAAATATGGACAGCAACAATTCATTGCAAGGGACAAACAAAACCGACGGGGCCTTGAGCAATGAAACAAGTACCACGGCAGTTGGAGAAAACAAAGCCTATAATATTGGTGCGGATCTGCTGTTCCGTCATCGTTTCACAAAACCGGGACGAACATTATCATGGATGCTGAGCGGACGCATGAGCAATACGGATGGCAGTAACCGTTCAGATTTTACAGACTTATTGTACAGTTCTTTGGAACAGAACATTCCTGAAGAACATAGCCAATTGAAGAATAACATCAAAAAACAATACAGTTTCCGTTCCAACCTGACTTTTACGGAAAAAATATCCGATGAGTTTCAGTTGCAATTGGGATATAAGCTCAATTATTCTGATTCGGAGAACGGACAAAAGACTTTTGTGTCACGACCGGACGAGGAATCCTACGAGCAACTGGATGAAAATCTTTCCAGCATATATCGGTCGGATTATCTGACCCAATCCGGGAATGTAGGTATTCGTTATCAGAGCGACAGATGGAATGCCATGTTGAGACTGGAAACCCAATGGGCAAACTTGAAGGGAGATTTAACCTATCCTCAATCCGAGCAGCACTCCCGCAGTTACTTTTCAGTCCTTCCCTCACTGATGTTCCACTATGTCTTAGACCAAACCAATTCGTTGCAGTTCCGTTACCGTAGCATCACATCTTCGCCGTCCATAACGGATTTGCAATCTGTGGTCAACAATTCAAATCCCCTGTTTCTGTTTGCCGGGAACCCTTATCTGGATCAGGAATTATCGCATATAGCCAATCTTCGCTATATACATACGACAAAGTCCGGACATACTTTTATCGCCATGCTGGGAGCCACCTATAAGCAGAAGTACATTGGAGACAGCACGTTTGTAGCCAATGAGAATATAGAGTTGATGCCTTCTGTTACACTCAACAAGGGGGCACAGTTTACCCGACCGATAAACTTGAATGGCTACTATTCACTGCAATCCATGTTGACTTACGGATTTCCTCTTGATTTGATCCGCAGCAATATCAATGTCAGCGTAGCTGCCAATTACACCAATACCCCCACTGTCTTTAATGGGGTGACAAGCGACACACGTGAACTGAACTTAATACCTAAAATAATTATCGGAAGCAATATCAATAAGAATATAGATTTTACAACCTCTTACTCTGCTGCCATCAACAATATATTCAGTTCATCTGATGAAGCTACAAGCAACGATTACATCACTCATACCGCTTCTGTCAAACTGGGTTGTATGTTCTTTTGGGGGCTTACTTTGCGCAGTACGTTTAACTATGTAGGTTACACAGGTCTGGATACGGGTACGGAAGATTATTGTCTATGGAATCTGTCTTTAGGTAAGAAATTCCTGAAAAACAATGCTGCAGAAATCAAACTGGAGGCTTTTGATGTACTCAAACAGAACCGGAATTTTACACATCGGCTGGAAAGCAACTACTGTGATTATATATCAAGCAATGTGCTGGAACCATATATGATGCTCAGTCTCACTTATACGATACGTTAGTATAATAATCAACTAAATGCGATATAATATACAATCAAAGAATAATATTTATGCAACTGAAAAATAGATTTACTATGTGTACATTTTCTATGACTATTAAAACTTTATTGCTTGGTCTGTGCCTGACAGCTTGCCATGAAAACGAGGAAGCGTATGCTGCTACACCTCTAGAACAGGAAACCGAAGCTGAGATTTCGTCGGGATACACCTCGCTCTTAAACAAGACCAGTTCCGTTCCAGCCGAATATCTGGAGGAATCCGATTCCCAGGGAAGCGTGGTGCAAATTGACTATGACACCCACAACTATGTGGATGGGAACGGTGAAATGCGCTCAAATACGGCCTATGTCTACCTGCCGTATGGGTATGAGGAATCATCCGATGAATGCTATGATGTGTTCTATTTCGTACATGGGCATGGAGAAACAGCAGCCTCCTTCTTTCAGAACGAGAACGGCATGATGCGAAACTTGCTTGACCACCTGATAGCAAAGGGAGACATGTCTCCGGTTATCGTGGTATCCACAAGTTATGTATATGGTACTCCTGTCGATTACTATCCTGATGCTGACCCCTATTGCAAGGCTCTTCCTCAGGAACTGGTCAACGACCTGATTCCGTTGGTAGAGAGCCGTTACCGTACATACGCTCAGCAAACGGACTTCGAGGGGTTGCAGGCTTCCAGAAATCATCGGGCCATCGGAGGTTTCTCCATGGGAGCGGTAACCACCTGGTATGCACTGGAATGTACACTGGACTGTTTCAAGTATTTCATGCCGATCAGTTCCGACGGATGGTCACTGGGGTGTTTTGCCGGAATGGACTATCCGGATGAGACTGCGGCTCATTTGGCAGACATCATTCGTTCTTCATCACCGTCAGGAAATGATTTCTACATTTGGGCATGCAGCGGCACGGACGATGTGGCTTATGATAGGATTTGGACACAAGTACAGGCTATGGCACAAATTACGGATGTATTTGACGTAAATCATCTTACGTTTCACGAGCAGGAAGGTGCTCGCCATGTTTTCAGTTCTTTGGCCGAATATTTTTTCAATGCGCTTCCATTCATGTTTCCTGATTGTTATGATGTCAATAGTCAACAATTTGCAAACGATAACCTTTAATTTTATAATAAAGTATTTTTTCTTGAAAAGATGGTTGGTTATATGTATGTTATTTTAATTGGTTTCTTGTGTATAACCATGACAACTTAATAGAATACTTTAAGAGATTTGGATAAAAAGGGATGAAATTATTATTACAGCATAAAATAGTTGTTGGATATTTATTGATGATGGTAATCATTGGTTGTATGGTTGCCATCGTACTATATGAACGTAATCGTGTACAGGATATAGAAAAAGAATCGTTGGCTCTTTATCAAACCCAGCGTAATATCAATACCGCACATCGCTATGTTACTATACTGGCAACTTACGGAGAGTCTGCCATTGCGTGGGATGAAGATGATTGTATAACCTATCATGATCGCCATCTGCGCACTGATTCCCTGTTAGTAATTTTAAAGGAGCAGTGTAAGGAATTCATATATCCCACACAGATGGATAGCCTGCGTACACTATTGGAAAGCAAAGAAGAGTGTCTATTTAGAATTATGCAAACATTCCAGCAACAGGAAAAAGCAGACAGCCTCTTGTTGAATCGAATGACTGCTATGGCAAAGGCAAACCAACCACGCACTATTACCCGTAAAAAGAAAGGTATTGCCGGATTTTTCGGAGCTAAAGAGACCGTACAGATTCCATCTTCAACGATTCCACTCAATACATTAAACAAAAAACTGATTTCTTTGCAGGAGGAACGACAAAAAGCTATCGACACTTATACGGACAGCCTGCGTATGCATAATGGAAAGCTCAACCGTAAACTTCGCATATTGATTACAAATTTGGACGAACGAGCATTAGCTGCCCTCCAAATAAAAGAGGAACGGATAAAAGCATCTTATAATCGCTCTGTGGCTATAATCACCGGACTGATAATTTTTGCCATTCTGTTACTTGTCATATCGTATCTGATTATACAAAGAGATATGTGGGAGAAAGCAAAACATGACAAACGGATGGAAGCTATAGTGAAAGATCTGCAAGAAAATATACAAGAAAATCAACGGCTGATAGAGGCTCGTAGGCATATCATACAGACTGTCACGCATGAACTCCGCACACCACTTGCCGCTATTGTCGGCAATGCAGAACTGATTGAGAAAGACAGGGAAGCAGAACGATTGAGGCATCTTAGCTCTATTCAACAATCGGCAGGACGAATGTCTTACCTGCTTAATACTCTGATGAACTATTTCCGGTTGGATAGTGGAAAGGAATCCGTTCACGCCCTGCCAATCCGATTAGAAAATATAGTTGAAACATTGGAAGCGGAGTTTGTGCCACAGATGGGAAAGAAACGGTTGATGTTTGAAGTGAACAATGATGCCGATGAGGTGGTCATGGGTGACCGGAACATGATACTGCGCATTGGCAGCAACCTGCTGTCGAATGCACTGAAGTTTACTAAGAAAGGTTCGGTCAAATTAACTGCGAAGTATTCAAAAGGAAAATTTATATTGGCAGTAGAAGATTCTGGAACAGGTATCAGCAAAGAGAAACTGGAACAGATTTTCAAGCCATTCGAGCGGCTTGGCAATGCCGCCACACAGGACGGTTTCGGACTTGGGCTTGCTATTGTGAAGAGTCTTGTGGATTTGATGGATGGAACTCTATTACGGTGGAAAGTGTGCTAGAAATGGGTAGCCGATTTACCGTTACGCTGCCTTTGGTAAAAGCGGATCAGTTGGAGAGTAAGGCTTCTTACTACACCGCATCACACCATCTATCTGGTTGTTCCGTACTGTCCATAGATAACGACCGAATGTTGCTTGATATGCTGCATGATATGTTCGAGCAAAGCGGGATACACAGCGAAATTTGTATGGACATAAACCAACTGATGGAAAGGCTTCGCGGCAACTGCTATGACCTGCTGACCACCGACCTAAAAATGTCGGACATCAGCGGTTATGAGGTTTTGGAACTGCTTCGTTCGTCAGACATCGGCAATTCGCGTGCTATTCCTGTTATGGCCATCACCGGATCGGGAAGCATCACGGAAGAGGAATTGAAGCAGATTGGGTTTTCTTCCGTACTGTTTAAACCGTTTTCGAGAGAAGAGCTACTGACAGCCATGGAACGGTGCATCGGAGAGCACAAGACTTCGTTTATAGACCTGACCCCGTTGTATGCTTATGGCAGTAAGCGGGAAAGATTGGAATGCCTAATCAGCGAGACGGAAAAGGAAATGACTGGCATCAAAGAGGCTGTGGACGATGGTGATAACGAAAAGGCAGACAGTTGGATACACCATATCCGCAGTTCATGGATACTGATAAGAGCAGAACAGCCGTTGCAGGAGCTATACGGAGTCCTGCATGGAGGGAAAGCAAAGGAAGACATACAGGCAAGTGCCGGAAAGGTACTCGAACAGGGTGAAAAGATTATCCGGCTTGCCAAAAAGGAGATAGAAAAAATGATATGGGAAGAATAATAGTGATAGAGGATAATCTGGTATTCCGCAACCATGTGTGCGGAATGCTGCAGAAGGAGGGCTATGCGATTGAGACCGCATGCGACTGCGCCAGTGCCCGCAAACTGCTGGTAGCACTGGAACGGGATGATATTGTACTTTCGGATCTGCGTCTGCCAGACGGGGAATGTACGATGTTACTGGAATATATGCGAACCATGGGTCTGAGGAATCCATTTATCATTATGACGGACTATGCAGAGGTGGCTTCAGCGGTGGAATCCATGAAAATCGGTGCGGAAGACTATATACCCAAAATGCTATTGCAAGAGAAACTGCTGCCACGTATAAAGGAACTGGTACGCAAGGCGGAAGCCAGGCATAAGATTCCGCTGTATGAGCGCAAAAGCGTGGCTTTCCAGCAGATCAACCACCGTATTTCACTGGTAGCCCCGACAGACATGGGCGTGCTGATATTAGGTGAGAACGGTACTGGCAAGGAGCATATAGCAGAAAAGGTACACGAAAAAAGCCGTCGTGCGGACGGACCCTTCATTGCCGTGGACTGCGGCGTACTGACTGGAGAACTTGCCGCTTCGGAGCTGTTCGGACACCGGAAAGGCTCGTTTACGGGAGCCGTAGCAGACAAGAAAGGGTGTATGGAAGAAGCGAATGGCGGCACACTGTTTCTGGACGAAGTGGGTAATTTGCCACCGGAAGTGCAACAGAAGCTGTTGCGTGCGCTTCAAACAAAAAGCTACCGTCCGGTAGGAAGCAATCGGGAACGGAAAGCGGATGTCCGTATCATAGCTGCCACCAATGAGCATCTGGAGAAGGCAGTGGAAGAAGGACGCTTCCGGAGTGACCTATACCATCGGCTGAAAGAGTTCGTCATTCAAGTACCCCCGTTGCGTGAGTGCAGGGAAGATATTCTTCCACTGGCGGAGTTTTTCCGGGAAATTGCCAACGAGGAGTTGGAACGCCATACGGAGGGATTCGACAAAGATGCTGAAAATACGCTACGTATGCGTACATGGTCCGGTAATGTGAGAGAATTGAAACAGACCATCGGCTCTGCCGTATTACTTACAGAAGGACGACTGGTCACTGCTGATAAACTGGAGAAGCCGAGTACGGAACAGAAGGACTGCACACTGCTACTGAAAAACGGCAACGAGGAAAGAGAACGAATTCAACGTGCATTGGTACAAGCTGAGGGAAACCGAGAAACGGCAGCCAAACTGTTGGGAATCAGTCGCACGACCTTGTATAACAAGATGAAAGAATACGATATGATGCAGAAAAAGAAGGGAAAATGAGCAAATCTCATCTGAAATTCCTATATTTGCATGAACATAGGACGAAACGGCACAGGCGAACATGTGTTTTTATGTGCTGATGAAAATATAGTATAGAATAAGACCGCAAGGCGTATCTGGTGAAAATCTGGAAAATTTGAACTACGGAAGCGATTGCGTGATGCTTATGCTATGCCTTGGCATAGCGTGCATTCGCGTACATTCCGTAAAGGCATTCCAGAGCCGTCACCAGAAGGTAGCGTGATTTGCACGCTATCTTTTTTTATGGTTTTCGGTTACAACAGAACGACCACTATGGCAAAAGTCCGATTACTCGCCGTCCTGACGATAGACGGTTGCCCGGCTGAAACGACTATGCTGTCCGGGTCATGGCTTGACTCTGACAAGTACGGAATAGGTGCACTGAAAGAAGAGGCTGTCAGTGTACTGGATGAAAACATGTCTTTAATCTCCCTCTCGAACCGGACGGAACATGCCGGTGATTCCCTGATTTATATCATAGAAGCTACTGCAAGTACAGCGGGCATTATCAACGGCATGATGCGTATGCGCCTTGTGGACGAGATTGTCCTCTATCAGCTTCCCGTAATAGCAGGAAATGGCAGGAAGCTGTTTCATTCTTCACTGCCCGAAAGCGAATGGATCTGTACAGAGAACAAACGCTGGAAGGATGGTATGATACGGATAACCTACAAGCGGAAAACACCCCGGAAATCAGTGGTTGTGTTCAAGAATTGAACGTTTTCAAGAGTTTCCAACGTTCAAAATGTGAACGTCCGTTCGGATTTTGAACAAAAAAACGAGGCATGAAAATTTGTTTCAGAAAATATTTTTGTTATTTATTTTATTGAATATCAAATATATAATATTGTTTTAACAGAAAGCAGTTTCGATAGGACCGCAATTTGTCCCATAGTTTTATGTGCGCACACTTTTAACCCAAGTGTAATAACATAAAACTGAAAGAGATATGGAATACCTCATATTGACAGAAACCGAATTTTTCGGTCTTATAAACGGGAGCGATGAAACAGCCGGTCTGAATGCCGCATACAGCTGCTTTGTCAAGGAAATCGTGGAACTGATGCACGACAGCGATACGGACGGGGCGAAGATTGCGCTGGCGTATGCCGAAAACGAACTGCAATACCACCACACGCAGTATATTGCGGGTGTGAGAAGCCATACCGCCCTGTTTGTCCGTAAAGCCCTGTCTTTCATACGCAAGATGCAGAAACATATCCCCTCCAACCGCCCGCAGGTGCCGCCACTATCCACAACCATCCACTCCGAATGCGAAAAGAAACATGAAATGCCTGTCAATGCCCCTTCCATGCGCTGGACGGGCAGTATGGCTGAACTGGTGGAGCTGATTTACGGGCTGGATGCCATGAAGCTGGTAAACGAGGGTGAAACGGGTATCAAGGAATTGCTGGAAAGTTTCTGCAAGGTGTTCGGCATGGAAATAAAAGAGAGCCAGTGTTACAATACCTATGCGGACATCAAGCGACGGAAGAACGACAGCCGCACCTATTTCTTCGACAAGGCTGCGGAGAAATTGAACCGGCGGATGCAGGAGGACGAGGAACGGGAACGGATGCGGAAAAGATAACGAGAAAATGAGGCATGGGCGTCATAGTCTGCGAAAAATTGCTTACCTTTGCAGAAACAATTATAATACAGTATATTATGGCATTAGAAATTAAAGCAATCCCCACGCTAAGAGGCAAGGAGGCAGAGCGTTTCGTGAAGGAAGCGGACAAAGCCTACAAAAGCAAGGAGAAGACCGACTTCAGCAAGCAGGTAAAGATAGCCCGTGCCATACTGAAAAAAGCCAATATGTTGTAGGCATGGGATTCCTGTTAGACAAATGCAGTTTTTCTCCGCTTGACGGGGAAGTCATAGGCAAGTGCCGTCCTTTCTCATGCGGCAATGCCGACTTGGACGACTTTTTCCGGCAGGACGCACCGCTTTACAGCCGTCAGATGCTCGGAAAGAGCTATTGTTTCCGGCTGGACGAAGACCCTTCCGTCATTGTCTGTGCATTCACGCTCTCCAATGACAGCATCCGTGTGGACATATTGCCGAACAGCAGGGAAAAGAAAGTGCAGAAAGACATCCCCCGTTCCAAGCAGATGCGGCGTTATCCGGGCGTACTGATTGGACGCTTGGGTATCAATACAGAATTTGCCCACCGTGGCATAGGCAGCGAACTGATGGAGTTCATCAAGTCATGGTTCATAGACGCAGGCAACAAGACCGGCTGCCGTTTCTTGATAGTAGATGCCTATAACGAGGAAATTCCGTTGGGATATTATCAGAAGAACGGTTTTACTTTCCTGTTCTCCACCGAAAGCCAAGAGGCGGAGAATACAGGATTTGATAAGGATACGAAACTGCGTACACGGCTGATGTACTTTGACCTGATTTCATTGGTCAATGAGCAGGAAGAATGACAAGGGGACAATTCAAATGAAAAGAAAACAAGCCTTCCATGCGAGACCGTAAGGCTATTATATACTTTTGGAAGGCATTCTATTTATAACGGGAATGGCAAAAAAGAAAAAGCGGAAACAGCATACAGCTACCGACTTACCGATAATCCTTGATTACGAAGGTGAGCCGATGTCCGTCTATGACCCGATAGCCATGATGCCGTACAGTGAACCTCCCCTAACAGAAAGGACACGTTTCAAGAAACTGAACAGGGAACAGAAGGCGGCTTTCAAATCACTGGCGGTGTCAGCCATCACCCATTATTGGGAAACGGAGAAGCAGATACCTTTCGGAGAAAGTATGGCAGACATCCGACACTGGCTGACAGAAGCGTTTGCCGAAGACTATGGAATACTGCTGAAAGAAGACACCGAGTTGAAAAACTACCTGATGACCCTTGTCATTTCATCCATCAACAAATTACTCAAGGCAGAAAGACAGATACAAGAAAAGAAAAATCCGTAACATTTCACATTGGAGTGCTACGGATTTTCCTTTTTTCGTCTGCGACGCGTTACTTGTTCTGCAAGAGGTATTGCAGTTCCGGGTCGGACTGGATGCGCTGCAACTCGTCGGCGACAATCTGCCGCACCTCGGCACGGATGCGGTTGTAGTTCTCCTGAATCATCTCCTTCATGCGGTCGTTGCCGTTAGTATCGGTAAAGTCCGTGATGACGGGTATAGGCTTGTAAGCCTGTTCCTCACGTTTAACCTTTTCGGCATCCACCACAATCTCGCAATGGAAAATCTTCTGCTCGATACGCTCGCTGAAGTTGTCGGCGACCGCCCCGACGAACATGCCCTGCGTGAGCGTGGAAATCTTGCTCGCCGGGATAAGGCTCTCCATCTGCGTGTTAATGGAGGTGGACTTGTCCTCGCGGTTAATGGTGATGCTCTGCCGCTTCTGCAAGATTTTACCGAAACGTTCGGACAGGGTCTTGGCGGTCTCGCCGACCACCTGCCCGGAGAAGACGTTGCCGACGGTGTTCATCACCACGGCGGCTTCCTTGTCGCCGTAGTCGCGTTTCAGCTGGGAGAAGTCCTGAAAACCCAGCAGGGTGGAAACCTTGTTGCTCCGGGCGGTGGCAATCAGGTTGTCCAGACCCTTGAAGTAAATCGTGGGCAGCTCGTCGATGATAATGGAGGACTTGAGCCTGCCCTTCTTGTTCACGAGCTTGACGATGCGCGAGTTGTACAGCCCCAACGCCGCCCCGTAGATGTTCTGGCGGTCGGGATTGTTGCCCACGCAAAGGATTTTCGGCTCGTCGGGGTTGTTTATGTCGAGCGTGAACTCACTGTCGGACATGACCCAGTAGAGCTGCGGGGAAATCATGCGCGAGAGCGGAATCTTCGCCGAGGCTATCTGCCCGGCGAGCTGTTCCATCGCCCCTCCCTGCCATGCGTCCATGAACGGGGAAAGGTAGTTTTCCAGTTCGGGGTAGCTGGTCAGAATGGGAAACACGTCCTCGTAACGGCGGTTGAGCAGTTCGATGGCATGGGGAAAGGTACAATACTTGCCGTCTTTGTAAATCCTTAAAAACCAAATCACTGCGGCGAACAGGATAATCGGCGACTCCACGAAGAAGTCGCCCTGTTTTTGCACCCAAGTCTTATTCAAATTGAGCATAATGGTATAGGCACTTTCGTAGGCATCGGTGATGTCCTCCATGAAATCCGGGTGTATGGGATTACAGCGGTGCGAGCGGCGCGGGTCGTCGAAGTTGATTACATAGAACTTCGGCTTGACCTTGTACCCGTCCGGGTGGTTCAACAGATGGTTGTAGGCGATGGTGGAAAGGTCGGGATATTTAAAGTCATAGATATATTGACTAAAACCTTTCTCAATCTGCTGCTTTATGAAGGAATTTACCACGGCATACGACTTGCCGCTACCCGGCGTACCCAGCACGATGGAAGCACGGAACGGGTTTACCACGTTGATAAATCCTTCGTTCCACTTCTTCTTATAGTAAAAACGGGTGGGCAGATTGACTGAATACTCGTTCTCCATGAGGCGGGTTTCCTGCATGAAACTCTCGTTCTCGACATTGAACACGTCTTCCATAAGGTTGGTACGCAAGAGGCGGCTCATCCATGTGCCCGTCATGAGCAGGCAGACATAGCCCGCCGCCATCGAAGCGGTGTAGAAACCGGCGACCGCCTCCACCGGGAGCGGCAGGGACAATATCCACCAGTTAAGAAAGAACAGCACAAGCCCGGCGGCAAGCACCGCCCAAATCCTGCGCCAAGTGATTTTCTCCTCCTTGACGCCCTTCGTGCCGAGGCACGAGAGCGCGAGCAGCAGAAGGGCAAAGAACTTTGTGTAGAGGATATGATGGAACAGCCCTGCGGTGCGGTCGAAGTTCATCAGTACCCTGTCCATGACACCGATGTCGATGCCCCACAGCCTTACGGCTTCATAACAATACCAGTAGAGGTGGATGACCACCAGAATAATGCTCACGGCACGGAGAAAGTCCATGATTTTCGCCAGTGCCCTCAAATCGTCTTCCTGTTGTGACATAATCTGTTTCTGTTTTTAAGTTGTTGGTAAATAAATCATAACCCCAGCCCTTTGCGGCGTTTCTTCCGCCTGCGTTTGAGGTCACGCTCGAAAGCGGCTTCCTCCGCCTGTGCGCCCGAAGTGTCTCCACCGAGCAAGCCCAAGCCGGAGGAATATCCCCCGTCGTGCTCCACGACGTGACGGTCTTCGGACTGCTGCCCATCCACCGTAACAGTAAAAGGCATGGGCGGAGTACTGGCATAAGGCAGGGTAAAATGCTCCTGCAAGGCATTGGCAGAGAACTCCTTGCCCAAACGCGAGCCGTTGAGCACACAGCCTGTGCGGTGGTCGATGAAGGTTGCCCCGTAGATGCGGCCTTCTTCGGTATGACGGAACACCACATCCACACCTTTCGCTTTGAGCAGGGCAACAAACTCCTCGCGGCGGTACGTCCGGGCAAGCGCGGCGGCGACGGTCTTGTGGGTCATATCCGCCAGATGCCTGTCGCGGATTTGCCCTTTGGAGTATTCAAACCTGCGCTGCACGGCTTCATAGCCGACGGACTTGCCGATACGGGAAGCCTTGAAAGGGTTACCGGTCTTGTTGCCGGCATCATCAGTGGCTGACGAGTTGTTGGGCGATAGCGAAAAATAGACCAGCCCGTGATACTCGCGTCCGTCCACCATACCGTGCGCTTCCTCCACCGTGACATTGTAGAGCGAGAGCAGGGCGCGGTATTCACCCATCGTCTGAAACTTGTAACCTGCCATGACCGCCTTGGCTACATTCGATACCTGCCGCTTCACGTCGCCCTGCGATGTGTCCACCCTGCGGAGCGGATTGTCGGCACGGTGCTGCCTGCGGTCAGCCGGGTGCAGCCCGTACTTCTTTTCCAGCTCGGAGGTGATGCGCTTGCTGCGCCGGTGGATGAAGTCACGGTTAAGCCGCCTGCCGTTTTCGTCCACATTGACGGAGACGATGTGCAGGTGGTGGCGGCTGATGTCCTCGTGCTTAAAGATAAGATACGGCTGGTTGCCGTAACCCAGCCTGTCGAGATACTCGCGTGCGAGCTGTTCCAGCTCCGTGTCGGTCAGGCGGTCGTCGGGATGCGGATTGAGCGAAATGTGGATGACCCTGTTGCGCGTGCGCACCTGCTCCGGCATGAACCGCTTGAAATCCTGTTCGGCACGTGCCACGTCCACCCGTCCGCTGCCGTTGTCGAAGACCCTGTTCACGGCAAGGAGCCTGCCTTCCCCCTCGTTCACCTTCAGACCGTTGTAGGCGAGTGCGCCGTACAACGATGTTCCCATGCTTATCTTCGCGACCATCTCTCCTCAAACTCCCTTGAAAGTTCCACGACCTGCCGCGTCAAGGCGACCAGTTCCTCCGTGCATTTTTCCAGACGGTAGAGCAATGCCATCGCCTTCTTTTCCGAGAAATGGCAGCGAAGCTCCCTGACCGCCTGATTGTAGTTGTTGCCGACCATGCGGTACTGCGCATGGAATGCGGAGAGCTTCGTGCAGTAGTCCAGCAGCGTCCTGTCCGTGACCAGCACACGGAAGGGCTGTCCGAAGAAGTGCGCTTTCAGGAACACCGCCCTCGCGTACACGCCGGATTTCTCATACATGGCAAGAAACTTCTGCCATTCCTCATTGTCGAAGCGCACCATCACGCAGTGCGACTTGCGGCTCTCTTTCGGATGCCGCCCCCATTTGGGCGTTTCATCCACGTTCTTTTTCCTGTTCATCTTTATTATGGATTTAGTGGTTCGTTTCACGGCACAAGCGCAGCTTCCGGCACGCATACCGCAGGTAGGAAACAGGCTTCCCGACTTCGGAGGGGAAGCCCTCCCCCGCAAGGGGCAAGGTCGTTTCCGGGAGTAACCGGAAACCCTTTGAGTAACTCAAAGGACACCTTGCTGTGTCTTTAAGAACACAAGAATCCGTACACGACGGATTGGGGGATAGACCTGCCTGTTACCAACCCCAAAGGTATCGGGCGACCGATACCTCCCAGCTGCCCAAAAGAAGGGCGGAGCCGGGGTGCGGTGTGCGCATCGGGAACGTTGCCCTGCCGCTTGGGTGCAAAGATACGGGGTAAAAACGCACCGGAAAGGGGCCGGACAACGCCACAAGCTACCGGAACGAAGCCAAATGCTGCCACGCAAGGGGGAAACGATACAGACCGGCGGATTTGTATATTCCTTTGCGGACAGAAACGATGAAGCAACAAGGCAAATAAATGAACATGGACGGAAACAGACATTTGAAAAGGCAAGTCCGCACGGACGGACAGACACACAGCTCCGCTGATGTACTGACATACATACGTACTGATGCATTGACGTACATACGTGCTGACGTATTGACGTATCGGCGTATGACAGCACACCGGTGGGGAACCAAACCAAGACCTCCGTAAAAATGCGGGTATGCAAGAAAGTGCGTCTGCGCATATATGCGGAAGCGGAGAAACGAACAGGCGGGGAAACACACCGCCACAGTCATAAACCAACAACGATTAAAACATACAGAAAAATGAACAAGGAAACATTCGTTGCATTTGCAACACAGAAAGGCGGGGTCGGCAAATCGACCGTTACCGCGCTCGTAGCCAACTACATCCACAACGTGATGGGGATTGACGTCGCCGTGATAGACTGCGACGAACCGCAGCACAGCATCGCCGGGCTGCGCGACAAGGAAACGGCACTCATCGACAAGAACGACAGCCTGAAGGCCGTCGCTTATGAACATTTCCGCAAGTCGGGACGCAAGGGATTCCCCATCATCCGAAGCAACGCCGTGCAAGCGCTGGACGATGCGGACAGCCTGCTCTCGGAGAAAGGGTACCGGCCGGAAATCGTGTTCTTCGACCTGCCGGGCACGCTGAAAAGCGACGGGGTGATAAAGACGCTCTCGCAGATGGACTACATCTTCACGCCCGTCAGCGCCGACCGCTTCGTGGTGGAAAGCGCGTTGCAGTTCGTGATGATGTTCAACGACAACCTCGTCACCACCGGGCTTGCCAAGACAAAGGACATCTCCCTGTTCTGGACGATGGTGGACGGACGGGAGAAAACCGGGCTGTACGACCTGTACGGCAAACTGTTCGCCGAAAACAACTTCCGTGTCCTTGACACGAGGCTGCCCGACAGCAAGCGTTTCCGCCGCGAGCCGTCGGACGACCGCAAGTCGGTCTTCCGCTCGACCATCCTGCCGCCGGACACCTCCATGCTTAAAGGAAGCCGTATCCGCGAGCTGTCGGAAGAGATATGTTCCATCATCAACGGGTGAATCTTATGGCAAGCCGAAAGCTGAATACGGAGGGCATAGACGAGAGCCTGCTGCTTGCCTCCATAGGAAAATCCCGTCAGATGGGCAGACCTCCGGCAAGGGAAGGAACGGACGAACCCGATGCCGGCAACGCACCGGAAGATGCGGTACAGCCCACGGAAGCGAAAGCACGGAGCGAACCCGCAAAAAGAAAGAAGCCGGACTACGGCTCGACCTTCCTCAAACGGAACGAGGTGAAGCTCCGGCACTGCGTGTACATCAGCAAGGAGGCGCACGGCATCGTTTCCAAGATAGTGAACACCATCGCCGACAAGGAAATAACCGTGGGCGGCTACATCGACACGGTGCTGATGCGCCACTTTGAGGAGAACAAGGACGAAATCAACGACCTGTACCGCCGCAACAGGGACAACCTGATTTGAAGAAAACATTGTATCACATAAAAAAGTAAAGACGAAATGAAACTGAACATCCACATTTTCGGAAGAAAGCAGAGAGAGGAAGCCTATAAGGGCAAGTACCACAAGCCGGAAGGCACCGGACACCTTGCACGCCGCGGTACGGAGCAGGAAAACCTATGCAGGGAGAAAAGCCACGATGTCGTCGGACAGATAACGATAAGCCGATGGTGACGCTGCTGCTGATCCTGATGATGGCGTGCAACCTGTGGATTCTGTTCTACCTGACATGGGAACGCAAGGAGGCACGGAAGGCGGACAACAGGGAGGATGCCGGAAATGCGCATCAAAGACCGCCGGACGAGATTATGGGCAAGAGCAGGTTCAGGATGCCGGAAACGAAGCCACAAACTGCCACTCCGACGCCAAATGCTGCCACGGAAATGCAAAGCGAGGCGGTGGACGAGAAGGACGTTACCTTTGCCGACGAAATGGAAACCTCCGGCAGCCACTCGGTGGAAACAAAGCCCTCGCGCCAAGTGCCCGATGAAGAACTGGACGAGGTTTTCAGGGACAACCGCGTCCAATGGAACACCCGCCCCAACGACACGGACGGGGAGTTTGACGGGGAGCAGCCACAGGCAGGCGGAAATACCTTTGACGAAATCGACCGTGCGGCAAGGGCGGTGAAGGACCCGAAAGCAGGGAAAGCCGACATCCTACAGGCAGGCAAGGTATTCCACGAGCTGGAAGGAACGGAGTTCTACGACATGTTCCGGCGCAACAATGCCCGGTACGAGGCAAGGGTGTCTGAAATGGTGGAAACCTATCTTGCAAGCATCCGGCCCGCAGAGAAGAAAACAAGAATGAAAGCGGCTGTACGGAAGGAATACGAGAACTTCAACATCCGCGACTATGTATAACAATGTAAAAAACGTAACGAAGATGCGAAAAAAGAAAATCGACTACGGCTGAAAGACGGCTTGCCACCGAATCCACTAAATCCGGAAGCCGGCTTTATCCGAAGCCGCAAGAATTAAAAAAGTATCAACCGCCGAAGGGAATATCCAACCCGGAGGTACAAAAACGAAAAAAGATTATGACAATGACATCGAAAAAGAAACAGATTATCCTCGCAGCCCTTCTGCTGGCTGCCAACATCTCCGCCTTCGCTCAGGGCAACGGCATGGCGGGCATCACCGAAGCCACCAGCATGGTGACATCGTATTTCGACCCGGCGACGAAACTCATCTACGCCATCGGCGCGGTGGTGGGCCTTATCGGGGGCATCAAGGTGTACGGGAAGTTCTCGTCGGGCGACCCGGACACGAGCAAGACCGCCGCGAGCTGGTTCGGAGCCTGCATCTTCCTGATAGTGAGTGCGACCATCCTACGCTCGTTCTTCCTCTAAACAGGCATTTCCAATACATATATAATAAGGTATAAGGACAATGACTGACGAGTTGTTGAGCGCTAAGCGCGAAAAATACCCGGTAAACAAGGGCATCGGTCATCCGGTGGAGTTCAAGGGGCTGAAGGCGCAATACCTGTTCCTGTTCGCAGGCGGGCTGCTCGCCGCCTTCATCCTGTTTGTCATCTTGTACATGGCGGGCGCAGGCCAGTGGCTCTGCATAGGCTTCGGCATCACGGCGGCTTCCGCCGTCGTGTGGCTCACGTTCCGGCTGAATGCGAAGTACGGCCAGCACGGGCTGATGAAGCTGGGCGCTGCACGGATGCGCCCCCGCTACCTGCTCCACCGCAGACGGGTGTCCCATCTGTTGAGACGGAAAAAGAAAGGAGGAAAAGCATGAGAAACGTAATGAAAGCGACCACGCTGGAAAGCCGTTTCCCGCTGCTGGCGGTGGAACACGGCTGCATCATCTCGAAGGACGCGGACATCACCGCCGCCTTCGAGGTGGAGCTGCCGGAAGTCTATACCGTGACGGCGGAGGAATACGAGGGCATCCACGCCACGTGGTGCAAGGCAATAAAGGTGCTGCCCGACTACTCGGTGCTGCACAAGCAGGACTGGTATGTAAAGGAGGAATACTGCCCCGACTGGCAGAAGACAGGCACGGGCTTCCTCGCACGGAGCAACGAGATGCACTTCAACGAGCGTCCGTATCTGAATCATAAATGCTATCTGTTCCTGACCAAGACGACGAGGGAGCGCATGAGGCGGCAGAGCAACTGGAGCACGCTGTGCCGGGGGCACATCGTCCCGAAAGAGATACGGGACAGGGAAACGGCGGTGAAATTCATGGAGGCGGTGGAACAGTTCGCCCGCATCCTGAACGATTCGGGGCACATCAAATTGCGCCGGCTCTCCGATGACGAGCTTGCCGGCACGGAGAAGGAAACGGGCATCGTAGGCAGATACCTCGCCCTGTCACCCGGCAACACGGACTGTCTGGAAGACATCGCCATGAGCGCGGAGGAGATGCGGGTGGGCAGCAACCGCCTGTGCCTGCACACGCTCTCGGACACGGAAGACCTGCCGGCGGCGCGGGGGAAAGGCCGGAAACGGATTACCGCTACGAGCGTCTTTCCACCGACCGTTCGGACTGTCGCTTGTCGTTCGCCGCCCCGCTGGGACTGCTGCTTCCCTGCAACCACATCTACAACCAGTACGTGTTTGTCGGCAACAGCGACGAGGAACTGCGCCGCTTCGAAAAGTCAGCGAGGAACATGCAGTCGCTTTCGCGGTACAGCCGCCAGAACGCCATCAACTGCCAGTGGATAGAGGAATACCTGAACGAGGCTCACTCGCAGGGGCTGAAATCCGTCCGCGCCCACTTCAACGTGATGGCGTGGAGCGACGACGGGGAGGAACTGAAACGGATACGGAACGACGTGGGGAGCCAGCTGGCTTCGATGGGCTGTGTGCCGCGCCATAACACGACAGACTGCCCGACGCTGTTCTGGGCGGGCATACCGGGCAATGCGGCGGACTTTCCGGCGGAAGAATCGTTCCACACGTTCATCGAACAGGCAGCCTGCCTCTTCATCGGGGAGACCAACTACCGGGACTCGCCCTCGGCTTTCGGTATCCGCATGGCGGACCGCATCAGCGGCAAGCCGCTGCACATCGACATCTCCGACCTGCCGATGAAGCGTGGCATCATCACCAACCGCAACAAGTTCGTGCTGGGACCGAGCGGCAGCGGGAAGTCGTTCTTCATGAACCATCTGGTCAGACAATATTATGAACAGGGCACGCACGTGGTGCTGGTGGATACGGGAAACTCCTATCAGGGACTGTGCGAGATGATACACCGCCGCACGCACGGGCAGGACGGCATCTACTTCACCTACACGGAGGAGAAGCCCATCTCATTCAACCCGTTCTACACGGACGACGGGGTGTTTGACGTGGAGAAGAAGGACAGCATCAAGACACTGCTGCTGACGCTGTGGAAAAGCGAGAACGAGCCCGCCACGAAAACGGAATCGGCGGAACTGGGAAGTGCGGTAAATGCCTATATCCTGAAAATCCAGCAGGACAGGAGCATCGTGCCGTCGTTCAACACGTTCTACGAGTACCTGCGGGACGTGTACCGCAAGGAGATGGAGGAACGCTACATCAAGGTGGAGAAGTCGGACTTCAACATCGACAACCTGCTGACCACGCTCCGGCAGTATTACCGGGGCGGACGCTACGACTTCCTGCTCAACTCGGCGGAGAACATCGACCTGCTGCACAAGCGGTTCGTGGTCTTCGAAATTGACGCGGTGAAGGACAATGCCGAGCTTTTCCCGGTGGTGACGATTATCATCATGGAGGCTTTCATAAACAAGATGCGCCGGCTGAAAGGTGTGCGCAAGCAGCTGATATGCGAGGAGGCGTGGAAAGCCCTGTCATCGGCGAACATGGCATCCTATCTCCAGTACCTCTACAAGACGGTGAGAAAGTATTTCGGGGAGGCAATCGTGGTGACGCAGGAGGTGGACGACATCATCAGTTCGCCCATCGTGAAGGAGAGCATCATCAACAACTCGGACTGTAAGATACTGCTTGACCAGCGCAAGTACATGAACCGCTTTGACCAGATACAGTCGCTTCTGGGTCTGACGGAAAAGGAGAAGTCGCAGATACTCTCCATCAACCAGTCCAATGACCCGTCGAGGCGGTACAAGGAGGTCTGGATCGGACTTGGGGGCACGCACTCGGCTGTGTATGCCACAGAGGTGTCGATGCACGAGTATTTGGCCTACACGGCGGAGGAATATGGGAGGGGCGCGGGCTGGCGGAGAAGCTGGGCGGCGACATGGAAGCCGCCATCCGTCAGGTGGCGGAAAGACAGAAGGAATAAAAATATAATCTATAAGACAAAGGAAAAATGAAGACTGAACATGCATATACTGATGCCGTGCAGCGCAGGGAGGAGGAAGTCCGGGAGCATATCTCATGGTTCCGCGAGTTCCTGACATTCGGAACCGAGCTGCCGGAAACCATCAGAAGACAGTACGGCCTCGAAGAGGATTACCGGCGATACATGGAGCTGGCGGAGAGGGACAACCGTATGTTTGAGGAGGCGGACGGCACGGAGTACCGCAGGTACATGGAAAAGATACGCAAGGGGGAAATCCCCGGTCCGGGAAAGGCTTATGGGAAAGTGGTGCTTGCAGTGGAAAAGGCATACGAGCGCATCTGTCCCTCTCCGGCAAGGGACTATCTGGAGGAGAAATATCGGGAACTGCTGTTTCTGAGGGGGATGGTGTACCGGAAAGACTATGATGACCCGCTGTGGTACAAGCCGGAAATCCTTGACAAATACGGCATTGACCACAGGGCTTCACGCGGGACGGTGCTGGAGCAGGTGGAAAAGGCATACCGGGAACTGGATGCCCGATTCTGCCGGATGACTGGCAAGAAGCCCGATGCGGACAGGCTTTTCGGCAAGTCCGCAGCACAGAAAGCGGTACCGGCACAAAGGGAGGCATCCGAAAGCAATGCAAGAGAGGCCCGTATGCACAAGCGTGGAGGCAGAAGGCCGGGTTTCTGACGGAAAGGGACAGGAAAGGGCAACCTATTTAGAAAAACAAAACTTAAAAAGACAAGAAAATGAATATCAAAATGACAAAGACGGAACGACTGCTGCTGTGCGGCGGTCTGATAGGGCTGGCATCGCTGATGCTGCAAGCCTGCGAGACGGTAATGAAAGAAAACGAGGATGTGCGCGGGAAGATTTGCGGCAACTGGGAAAGCGTGGAGGGCAAGCCTGACATATTGGTGTACAAGGAGGGCGCACACTACAAGGTGACGCTGTTCCGCAGGACGGGAGTCCGCAGGAAATTGAAGCCGGAAACTTACCTGCTGCAAAGGGAGGCGGACGGTAACCTGTACATGAACACGGGCTTCCGCATCGACGTGGCGTACAATGAGGAAACGGATGTCCTGTCCTTTTCGCCTAACGGCGACTATATCCGGGTGAACACGGATGAAACAGCTAAAAGCGGAAAGAAAGAAGAACAATAAGAATGTACCACTAAATCCAACGTGAATATGGAAATAAGACAGAAACTGAAAATGCCGCTGATAGCGGTCTGCCTGTGCCTTACGGGTACGGGCGGGGCATACGCCCAATGGGTGGTGTCCGACCCCGGCAATCTTGCCCAAAGCATCATCAACTCCGCCAAGGAGATGGTGGAGACCGCCGGGACGAAAGCCAACACCCTGAACGGCTTTCTGGAAACGAAAAAGGTGTTCGAGCAGGGAAAAGCCTATTACGACGCACTGAAATCGGTGCATGATGTGGTAAGGGGCGGCACGAAGGTGGCAAAAAGCGTGGGGCTGGTGATGGAAATATCGGAAACCTACGTGGACAACTACCAGAAGATGCTCTCGGACGAGAACTACACTCCGGAGGAGCTTGCCGCCATATCATCGGGCTATGCCATGCTGATAGACGAAAGTTCGGACGTGCTTCAGGACCTGAAGAACGTGGTGAACGTGACGGGGATGTCGCTCACGGACGCGGAACGGCTCGCCATCATCGAGAATGCCTACCGCAACCTGCTGAACTACCGCAATCTCGTGCGCTACTATACGAACAAGACCATTTCGGTATCCTACCTGCGGGCAAGGAAGAAGAACGACATGGACCGGGTGACGGCACTCTACGGAAACCCCAACGAAAAATACTGGTAGCCTATGGGAGAGTTCGAGAACCTTCATCAGATACTCCTCTCGCTGTATGAGGAGATGATGCCGCTCTGCTCGGACATGGCAGGGGTGGCTAAAGGGCTTGCGGGACTGGGCGCGCTGTTCTACGTGGCGATGCGCGTGTGGCAGTCGCTCGCCCGTGCCGAAGCGATAGACGTGTACCCGCTGCTGCGCCCGTTTGCCTTCGGGCTGTGCATCCTTTTCTTCCCGACCGTCGTGCTGGGTACGATGAATTCCGTGCTGGGGCTTGTCGTGGAGGGCACGCACTCGATGCTGGAAGAACAGACCTTCGACATGAACAGATACAGGGAGCAGAAGGACAGGCTGGAGTACGAGGCGATGATGCGGAACCCGGAAACCGCCTACCTTGCTTCGGACGAGGAGTTCGACCGGCAGATAGACGAGCTGGGCTGGTCGCCGTCGGACCTGGTCACGATGACGGGGATGTATATGGACTGGGCATCTTACAGCATCAAGAAGAGCGTGCGCGACTGGTTCCGCGAGCTTCTGGAACTGGTGTTCTTTGCAGCAGCGCTGATAATCGACACGCTCCGGACGTTCTTTCTCGTCGTGCTCTCCATACTGGGACCGGTAGTCTTCGCCTTTTCCGTGTGGGACGGCTTCCACTCGACGCTTTCGGCATGGTTCAGCCGCTATATACAGATTTACCTGTGGCTTCCGGTATCGGACCTGTTCAGCACCATACTGGCGAAAATCCAGATACTGATGCTCCAGCAGGACATCGAGGCAATGCAGGCTGACCCGAATTTCTCGGTGGAGGCAAGCAACGGGGTGTACATCGTGTTCCTCATCATCGGCATCGTGGGATACTTCACTATCCCGACGGTGGCAGGCTGTGTTATCCAAGCCGGTGGCGGTATAGGCAGTTACAACAAGAACATCGGCACTGCCGGAGCTCTGGCAGGCAGTCTTGCAGGAGCCACAGCGGGAAATGTGGCAGGACGCACGGGCAGGTTTATCAAGAAACAGGCCGGCAGGCTGCTGAAAAGGAAATAGCCTGAACTTCCGGGGCGGCACACCGGTAGCCCCGAAGCGCCGCTCCGGAAAACAGATACCGAAACATGATTTTACAACCCAAAAAGAAAGACAGAAAAATGGAGTTCAAGAGTCTGAAAAATATCGAAACGAGTTTCCGGCAGATACGGCTGTTCGGAATCATCTACACGGCGGCGTGCGCCCTCGTGGTAGTCTGCTCGGTGGTGTGCGCCTTCCGCTTCGCCGAAGCGCAGAGGCAGAAAATATACGTCCTTGACGGGGGCAAGAGCCTGATGCTCGCACTCTCGCAGGACCTGTCGCAGAACCGCCCTGCGGAAGCAAGGGAACACGTGCGCCGCTTCCACGAGCTTTTCTTCACCCTCTCGCCGGAGAAGAGCGCCATCGAACACAACGTGAAGCGCGCGCTGCTGCTGGCGGACAGGAGCGCGTACAACTACTACACCGACTTCGCGGAGAAGGGTTTCTACAACCGCATCATAGCGGGGAACATCAATCAGGTGCTTCAGGTGGACAGCGTGGTCTGCAACTTCGACCGCTATCCCTACGAGGCGCGGACATACGCAAGGCAGATGATTATCCGCGAGAGCAACGTGACGGAACGCACGCTGGTAACGGTCTGCCGCCTGCTGAACGCGAGCCGTTCGGACGACAACCCGAACGGGTTCACCATCGAGGGGTTCACGATACTGGAGAACAGGGACATCAGAAGCGTGGAGAGATAGGCGTATGGGAAAGGTGAGAATAATCATTGAAAAGTGCGCCACCCGTTTCAGGACGGAATTGCACGGAAAGCTGGACACGCTGCCGCCGAAGGCAAGGCTGGCGGTCATTGCCGGGATGCTTGTCCCCTTCGCCGCCGGATGCCTCTATACGACAGCCACCGCCATTGCCGGCTTCGGGAAAAGTGAAAAGGCACTGGAGATACGGCACATCGGAAATTTGAACCTGCCCATGCAGGAGAATGATAACCTATATAATAATGTATATGGAAACGAAAAAAGAACAGAAGAATGAAACAAAAGAGAAAAGACCGCTGACAGGAGAACAGCGTCAGTTGAGAAGGAAGATGCTGGTCTATCCGCTGATGGGGCTGACCTTTCTGGGCTGCATGTGGCTCATCTTCTCCCCCTCGCAGGAGGACAGGGAGAAGGAAAGGCAGGGGGAGGGATTCAACACCGACATGCCCCAGCCGGAAAACGCCGGAATCATCGGCGACAAGGCGAAAGCCTACGAACAACAGCAACTGGAGAAAAGGCAGAAGCAGCGCCGGGGCATGGTGGGCGACCTGTCCTCGTTCTGGGACGACACGGACGTGAAACCGGATACGACAGCTGCACCGGACGACTGCCGCCTGACACCGGCAGAAACGCCCCGAAAGGAAACGGAGAGCCGGCAACATACGGGCATCCGCTCCTCGGCTGTCGCCAACAAGCGGCTGAACACCTCGCTGGGCACGTTCTACGAGCCGCCAAAGGAGGATGACGAAAAGAAGAAGCTCCGTAGGCGTATCGACGAGCTGGAGCGCATGGTCATGGAGCAGGAGAAAAAGCCCTCGGCAATGGAGGAACAGGTCGCCCTGCTGGAGAAGTCCTACGAGCTGGCTGCGAAATACCAGAACGGAGGAAACAATGCCGGGCAAGCCGTGCAGCCCGAAGAAACGGAAACGCCCGCCGGTCATAGAGGCAAAAAGAGAATGAAGGCGGAAGCCGTGAGCGGGGTGCGTCCGACAACGGTGTCCGCCCTGCCGCAACCCCTGACGGCCCCGACTTTCATCGCGGACTATGGGGACGAGCGAAACTATGGTTTCCATACTGCCATCGGTACTGCGGAAGTGCCGGGAAAGAACACCATCACCGCCTGCGTGCAGGGCGACCAGACGATAACGGACGGTCAGACGGTGAAGCTCCGGCTGCTGGAGCCGATGCGGGTGTCGGGCAGGACTGTTCCACGGAACGCCACCCTTGTGGGGTCGGCACGCTTGCAGGGCGAGCGTCTGGAAATCGGCATCACCTCGCTGGAACATCAGGGGAACATCATCCCGGTGGAGCTGGAGGTGTACGACAACGACGGACAGGCGGGCATCTTCATCCCCGGTTCGATGGAGATTGACGCGGCAAAGGAAATCGGGGCGAACATGGGCAGCTCGCTGGGAAGCAGCATCAACATCTCGACCGATGCCGGGGCGCAGCTCGCCTCCGACTTGGGAAAGGGCGTGATACAGGGAGTGTCACAATACATCTCGAAAAGGATGCGTACCGTCAGGGTGCATCTGAAATCGGGATACAGGGTGCTGCTGTATCAGGAAAAGGAATGACAACCGAAAAACATAAAGACGAAAAGAAAAAACAACAAGACAATTTTAATCCACTAAATCCAAAGTAAAATGAGTATCAAGAAAGTAATGACAATGTTTGCCTTTTTCACAGGCATAGCCTGTGCAACCTATGCACAGGGTGTAAGCAATGACAGTACCGCCACTGCAAAGGCAGAGGGGCTGAAACTGACGAAGGAGGTCTGTCCGCAGGCGGAAGAGGACGGCGACCTGTACCACGGGCTGACGAAGAAGCTGATGTTCGACCGCATGATACCGCCGCACGGTCTGGAGGTCACGTATGACAAGACGGTGCATATCCTGTTCCCCTCGGCGGTGCGCTATGTGGATTTGGGTTCGCCCAACCTCATAGCGGGCAAGGCGGACGGTGCGGAGAACGTCATCCGCGTGAAGGCGACGGTAAGGAACTTCCGCACGGAAACGAACATGAGCGTCATCACGGAGGACGGCTCCTATTATTCGTTCAACGTGAAATATGCCGACGAGCCACTGATGCTCAACGTGGAGATGAAGGACTTCATCCATGACGGCAGCGCGGTAAACCGCCCGAACAACGCGCAGGAAATCTATCTGAAGGAGCTGGGCAGCGAAAGCCCAATGCTGGTGCATCTGGTCATGAAGTCGCTTCACAAAGAGAACAAGCGCAAGGTGAAGCACATCGGCTGCAAGCGTTTCGGCATCCAGTACCTGCTGAAAGGGATATACGTCCACAACGACCTGCTGTACCTGCACACGGAGGTAAAGAACCAGAGCAACGTGCCGTTTGACGTGGACTACATCACGTTCAAGATTGTGGACAAGAAGGTGGCGAAACGAACCGCCATTCAGGAACAGGTGCTGTTCCCGCTCCGCGCCTACAACTATGCGGTGCGCATAGCCGGAAAGCAGTCGGAACGCACGGTGTTCTGCCTTCCGAAGTTCACCATCCCCGACGGCAAGCAGCTCGTGGTGGAGATGAACGAGAAGGACGGCGGTCGCCACCAGACGTTTGTCGTGGAGAACGGGGATTTGGTACAGGCTGAAACCATCAACGAACTGCGCGTACGATGAAAGGCAAGGTACTGTTTATGGCAATGCTTCTGTCCGTCCTCCTTGCAGGACGGGCGGAAGCCCAGCGATGCCTGCCGAAGATGCGGGGCATCGAGATGAAAGCCGGAATGACCGGGTCGGACGGCTACTGGCTGGGAGCCGCACTGTCGAGCTATGCAAGGGGCGGCAACAAGTGGGTGTACGGAGCGGAATACCTTCAGACGAACCATCCGTACAGGAGCGTGAATGTTCCCGTGGCTCAGTTCACGGCGGAAGGGGGCTACTATTACAATTTCCTTTCGGATGCGAAAAAGACGGTGTTCCTCTATGCAGGTGCGTCAGCCCTTGCCGGGTATGAGACGGCGAACTGGGGCAAAAAGACACTTTATGACGGGGCAAGGCTGGGCAACGGGGATGCCTTTGTCTATGGCTGCGCCGCCATGCTGGACATGGAGGTGTATCTTGCGGACTTCATCGCGCTGACCGCCACGCTCCGCGAGCGTTTCCTTTGGGGCGGCAGCACGGGCGTGTGCCGCACGGAGTACGGGATAGGGCTGAAATTCATCATCAACTGACGGAAATCATGAAAAAAGAATTGATAAAAAAAGAGTGGCATGTACCGGAGAAGTACCATGTCCAAGTCCGGGAAAAGCCGGAAAGTTTCTACGACATTCCCCATGAATACCGTAGCCCGCAGCTCTGTATGGAGGCGGTACGCGGATGGGGATACAATCTGGGGATAGTGCCGGAAGGAATGAAGACACGAGAGATGTGCAGGGAAGCGTTCAACGCCAATCCGGACCTCGGCTACGAACATTGTGCCATCATCAGCTTCATGCCTTTTTCAGACGTGGTACTCGAATGCCTGAAGGACTCCGCCGGAGGAACGGACATGACGGATCTTGCCACAGTTGTCCGTCCGGAAGTTATGGACAGGGAGATTGCCGGTTTTCTTGTCGGAAAAGACGGACACTGCCTGCAATATGTGCCCGTACACCTGCAAACGGAAGAACTTGCGCTGAAGGCTGTCAGAACTTCGGGGAATGCGGTTCTGCAGCACCGTAACATACGTGAGGATATCAAAACGGAAAAGGTCTATATGTCAGGTATGGAAAAGGACTGTTTTCAGTCGTTCCTGCACATACCTCCTGACAGGCGTACACCCGAAATATGCCTCGTGGCTGAAAAGCTGTATCCAAACGTGGTACGGGCAAGACCGGATTCCATACCGGAAGCGGTACGGAACGGATGCAATATATATACGTTGGGACGGCTGCTGGAAAAAGCCTGCGGAGAAAAGTTCGATGCGGATACGGTAAGACGAGTATATGAAGGCAAACCGTTGCGGGTGAAGCAATTCACCACACCGACGGGAGTGATGAATGATACGGTTATCCGCTTCTCGAAAGAGAGCAGCCGGTTTCAGTATGAACAGCCTCATAAAAGCAACATGATAAAACGGAGGATGAAACCATGAATACAGAAACGGAAATAGACAGAATGAAGAGGATACCGATAGAGGACTTTCTCGCACGGCTTGGGTATCATCCCGTGCAAAGGCGTGCCAATGCCGTATGGTACAGGTCGCCTTACCGGGAGGAAAAGACACCGTCTTTCAAGGTGAACCCGGAGAAAAATCTCTGGTATGATTTTGGCGAAGGCAAGGGCGGAAACATCTTCGCACTTGCCGGGGAGTTCATCAGGTCGGACGACTTCCTTACGCAAGTGAAGTATGTGGCGGAGATGTCGGGTATGCCGCTTCCGGAACATGAGCCGCGTCAGAGTCCCGGAGTGCGACAAGCTGGCGGGCAGAGCTTTGAGGATGTGGAGATACTTCCCTTGCAGAACCGGGCTTTGCTCCATTATCTGCAAGAGCGTGGCATACCGTCCGCCATCGCCATAGCGAACTGTAAGGAGATGCGCTATACCACGCACGGCAAGCGGTATTTTTCCGTTGCTGACGGCAACGGAAGCGGCGGATATGAGATACGCAACCCGTTCTTCAAGGGGTGTGTGCCGCCGAAGGATGTCACCCTGCTGCCGTCCGGTTCGGCCGTCTGCAACGTGCATGAGGGCTTCATGGACTATCTGTCCGCCCGTGCGCTGGGTATCGGGAACGGGGAAGACCACCTCGTGCTCAACTCGGTGTCCAACGCGGCGAAGGCGTTCCGGTATCTGGACGGCTATGGGCGGATAAACTGTTACCTTGACAACGACGAAGCCGGGAGGCGGACGCTGGAAGCCCTCGGCACCCGCTATGGGGAAAGGGTGTCGGACTGCTCCGGTATCTATGGCGGATGCAAGGACTTGAACGAACACCTGCAAAAGACGCTTGCCGAAAGGCTGACGCAACATGAGAACGAAAAGAAAAGCAAATCCATTAAAATGTAACGATTATGAACATGAACAGATTGAACAATAGAACAAAAACGAAAAGAAACATGGTGAAATCACTGGCAACTTTCTGTTTGGGGCTGCTCGCTTTCGGCTTCGCCTCCTGCGATGATGAGCTGGACGTAATGCAAGCCTACCCGTTCACGGTGGAAACAATGCCCGTGCCGAAGGAACTGAAACAGGGCGAAACAGCGGAGATACGATGCGAGCTGGTATGCGAGGGCGAGTTTGACGGGGCGGTCTATACCATCCGTTATTTCCAGTATGACGGCGAAGGCACGCTGAAGCTCGACAACGGTCTGGTTCTCCAGCCCAACGACCGTTACCTGCTGGAAAACGGGAAGTTCCGCCTGTACTACACTTCGGAGTGCGATGAGTCGCAAAGCCTGACCATCACGGTGGAGGACAACTTCGGCAATGCCTTTGAATGGGAAGTGGAGTTCAACAACGACACGGACACGGAGGACATTCCGTCCGGGGCTGATACTTCGGCTATGATGAAAGGAGGTGTCTATCAGTAAGGCAGAATTGAAACGGCTGTTTGTGTCGGTGGTGCTGGCGGTCGCTTTCTCCGCCAGCCTGCCTGCACAGGACACGGATGCAACGTCCGCATCGTTCCATGATGAGCCGAAGGCGGAGTTGGCGGTCGAACTGGTCAAGAAATACGAGGGACTCCATGACCGTTCGGACTATCCATACTACGGTTATGGACATTGCCGGCTGGAGGGAGAGGAACTGTCCTACGACATGACGGAGGCGGAAGCGGAGGAACTGCTGCGGAAGGATTTGGAGGAACGTTACAGGCTGTTTTGCAAATATAAAAAAGATGCCCTGCTTCTGACCGTTCTCAGCTACAATGTCGGGCATGGAACGCTGCTCGGCTACGGGAAGCGTCCGAAAAGCCGGCTGTTGAAGAAGCTGGAAGCGGGCGACCGGAACATTTATAAGGAATACATATCCTACTGCCACTATAAGGGACGGAAAATCCGCTCGATAGAGCGGCGGCGGAAAATGGAATTTCTGTTGCTGTATGAAAAATAGCCATGAGGGAGGGCTTCACTGACGGTGAAGTTCTCCCTTGTATTTTCCGTAAGCTTTTGCTTTGCTCCGGTAAAAGTCCTACATTTGTATCACTTTTGAAAACGGAAAAGACAATCATGAAAAATTATATGGCAAAAGCGGCGGATGCCTTTCTGACGGGGCGTCCGTATGGCATACGTCTGGACTTCAAACGCAGGGGCTTTGCCCTTTTCAACCGCAATCTGAACGAACTGGGAAACGACCTTCCCGGCAGTGTGGACACGCTCCCGCTGGAGAAATTCGATGTGGAGGATATTCCGCTGTGCGGGGAGCATATCGTCCGCAGGGAGAATATAACGGACATATTCTTTTATGACGAAAAGAGCAACCCGTATTCGGGCAACCGGGTGGATATGGAAAAACTGAGGGCATACAACAAGTACATTTATCCGCTCTCGCTTATACTGAACCGTAATCTGTAAGCCGGGAAAAGAAAAAGACTTCCGTTTGTGGAAGTCTTTTGAACATGGTTTCTTTGCTACTTTCTTATCCGCTGACCTGCTCATGAAAGAAAGTAGCGGGCAGCAATTTTCGCCACCCGCCGAAGGGTCAGAAACAGGTGTAAAGTCCCGTTACCTGCGTGAAAATGGGCTGAAGCATATCGAAGTACACTCGAAATTGCGGCTGCCCGTCATTACTGCGAAGCCGTGTCCGCCCAACTGCTGTAAGATTGTATTCGCTACCATTTGTCCGTGAATTTAAGTTATTGTCAGTGGGTGGCTTCTGCCACCCGATTTTTTTCATTTGGAGTTCATCCGCTGTCGGACATGTTCAAGCGTGCGCTCGGCAATGGGCCGTGTATCCTTGTTCCAATGGTCATAGTCATGTACGGATATTCCCACGCTCCGCAAATCACGGATATAGCCGGACACATAATCTCCCGTAGGGAGGTAAACGAACTGCATCCATGCGTCCTTTTCGTCTGTCAGTATAAAATAGTATTTCATGCTCTTTCCGTTTTGTGGGTTTTCGCTTCATGAGCGAATGGGCGGTGTTTCCACCGCCACGCACTCAAAATTCTTTCATTTCCGCAATGGGGGTATGCTTTCTGAGCCATTCCACCACGTGCACCGTGTTATACTCGGAAGTGATGACTGCCGTATGGTCGTTTATCGAGGTCATGCGTGTGCTTTCGTAGCCGTCTATCCATTCCTTCAGACTTTCCACTCCCCATGCAGGGCAGTCAAACATACGGTCTAATACGCAAATGGGGTCGCTGAATGTAACTATCAGCGTGTCATATCCTGCTGTCATAATCTGTCCTCCTTTTCTTTTATCCATTCGTCACGCAACCGTCTGCACTCCTCCAAAGTGGGTTTCACGCAGGAGAACAGTTCTCCCGACAAGGTGTCCCGATAGTCGTACTGGTACATCGTGCGGACTTTACGCCCGATTTTCATTTGGAATTTCTCGTACTTCTCACCTGCCGTGCAGGTGCTTACTCCGTTGTTGGTCATTCTTGTTGCCATAGCCTTTTCAATTAAAATTCAACAATCAAAAGTCTGTAATCCGTGTTTCCATAAGTGGTGGGTACACCTTTTTGCTTGACCCACAAATGCCTGCGTCCAAATCCGTAGAGGAAGAAGTCTCTGAAGTCCTTGTCTTGGGCTAAGGTCGCCATCGCTTCCCTCACTTCCTTCCCGTTCCTTGTCAATACCAATGTATTGACAAGTCTGATGAATGTTTCGGGCAGCTTCTCATGCCACCCGAAAAACAAGTTTTCAATTTTTACGTCCATATCTGTAAGTATTAAGTCATTATACGTTTATGCCGCCTTGTTCATCCGTTGGCGTATCAGTTCGGCATTGCTCTCCACAAGGTTTATGATGCGGTCGTGGTATTCGGTATTGGAATTGCATACACCTCTGCTTTGTACGACCTTGAATGTATCTAATGACAATTCCACTGTTTCAATACGTTTTCCGTCTATCCGTGCGGAAAGTATCAGTGTGTTGTCCTGATTATAATATTCGTTGGTATAGACGCAATGGTGCATGGCTTTCCCTTCTTCCAAAAATTCGTCCACACTCTGTAACACTTTGATAACGAGCAATCCGTCTGTCAGTGCGAGATTGAAAAAAACGGCTTTCTTTCGTATATAATTTTCTTTGTCTTTCTCCATGTCTTCCAATTTCTTACGCTCACGTTCCAACCGCTCGGCTTCCTGCAATATGCGTTGTTGCTCCCGTTCACGTTCCAATATGACTTGCCGTTTTTCCATGTACCGGTCATGTGCTGCCTTGAGGTCGGGCGGACAGACAAAATGAGGGTTACGCAAGTCTTTGCCTAATTTATCCAACAGATATACAAGGTCGCACCATATCACCATGTCCGATATGTCATATTTATTGCGCATGGCAATTTTATAGGAGTTCCAACATCTGTCAAGTGTTTGCGGATTGAATAGGAAATGGCGCAGGTGATTGATTTTTCCCGACTTCATCAATGTTTCCACCCGACTGTCAGAAAGCAGTGCAGGGATTAGCTTGGTCGGAACAATGCCGTGAAAGTTCCTTTTGAAGCCGTTCCTTTTCAATGTGTCAATAACTCTGATTTTCGGATACATGGGGCAATATGAAATGTGGTCATAAGCGATGTTGTCCTGCCGGATAGCCATAGGCGAGCCAAAAGAGAAAGTGTCCAAATATCTGCCAAGTATCCGTTGTATGCCCACGACAGCCTTGCGTCCCTCCTTGTTCCACCAATACTGCCCGATTTCAAACGCATAAGGTTGCGCCTTGAGTCCTTTTTCCATTTCCACGATAAGCAGGAACATGCGCAGCACTTGGTATTCTCCGCTTGTGGTAAGTATGGTAAAGTATTGTTTTTGCTGAACCTTGCGTGCATAGGTAAGACGGACTTCAAGCCTTGCCCCACATTCGGGACAAGTGCATTGTTTTGTCTGTTCGCTCATTATCCAGCTATGACCGCAATCCATACAGGTGGTACGACCTTTCGGCAAGCGGTGTGCGAAGTGGGCTATACATTCACGGAACGCCCATTTCATCTGTGCTTTGCTTATACGGGGCAGTTTCTTGCTTTGGGCAAAAACCGCTTTTTCAAACTTGTTTCTCGGTTTCATAATCAAAATTCAAATAATGAGGGTTGGACTTGTGTTTCTTTTTTCGCTGCCGTCTTGTTGCGGTTCTGTAGCTTTTGGAGTTCCATCTGCTGATATTGGGCAACCGCCTTTCTCCTTGCTTCCTGCTTTTCCTCTTCTGTCAGTTCCACCACATGGTTTACAGCTACTTGACATTGTATCGGCTTGCCTACTTCAATCTCGTTTTCATCGTAATAGTGAATGGCTTGTCCGTAAATCTCTCCGTCTGAAAAGCCGTTGCAACCGCTTTTCTGTACATAGTTCAGAATGTATGTGACGCAATCGTCTATGTTCTTGGCTGGGTTGCGGTAACTTTTGGCAAAGAGTTCATCTTCCGCTGCTCTCTGCTCCAAAAACATCTGTATGGTTCGTTTAAAATGTTCTGTTCCTTTCATAATCTTAAATTTTAGTCGGGTTGTCATTCAAATAAAGTATCTCGCAATCTTCCACTCCTGTGGGAAGTCCGAATAGGGGGTAACGGGTAAAATAAGGCTGTGCGTTCCCTTCTTCATCTGTTAGTGGTGAAACTGTCTGTACCTGCCATTGCTTCATCCATCTGTCTATTGTCAGAACTTCATCATCTGTGAGTGCGGTTGCATCGCCATTGATAATATAGCCCAAACTCCATGTAGGTATCTTTTCCGTTGTCTTGTTCATGTCCGTATCTTTTAGTGTGTCAAACAATTTCTTGTAAAATCTCTATGTGGTATTGTGGTGAACATTCCACCAAAAGAAAACCGATGAAGTCCTTTCTCGCTTCCTTATTGAGTTCGTGGTACAATTCACGGAAAGTTGAGAAGTTGCCGTTAATGTAGGTTTCCACCATATACTCGAAGATGTTGTCCACTTCGTAATACCTGCATTGCTGAAATGCGCTCTTGCTGTGTCTTTTTCTTTTCATATCTTGATTTTTTAGATTGTCAGTAACCAAACCATTAAGGCGATTAAGCCTACAAGTGATGCGGTGGTGATGAGTATTCCAAACACGAAACTCAACACACCCATCAGGATTTCCGTTGCGATGCCTATCGCCAAACTTCCGACACAAAGGGCAATGCCCGATGCTGCCGTTACCATTGCGGACAATGCTTTCCACAATGCTTTTCCGATGTCGTTCAATGTCATTCCCATATCTTCCAATTTTTAGATTGTTACTTGTTTCTTTCGGATTGGGAGGGTCGGGTCGATTTTTTTTCTTTTCGCCTCTCCGTATGTCCGAAATTTCCTTGTGCCGTCTTCCGACCGCATCGGTCGTTTTCGTTTCGGGGGCTTCTCAAAGGTCGGGATTAGATGATGCAAGGTTTGTCGGACAAAATACTACCTGAGCTTGTGAGGGTGGAGATTTTTCCGGACAACCGCAAGCGGCTTGACCTTGCAGCAGCGTATTGTCCCGAAATTACCTTTGCCCCAGCAACGAAAATGACATACTGATGCTTGTCTTGAAGGAGGCATGGAAACGGAGGCATACACATGGAGAGGTGAAAAGGAAAAGGGAACGGATGGTATGGCGCAACGCGCCATAGGGGATAGATAAAGGGCGGTGCAACAACAAAGGGAAAAGCACCGCTTTTCTACCACTGTGATGGAAGTCTTGCAGTTACAGATATTTGAAGACAGGAAGTATTATGACATTTGAAAACAAGAATAATCTTTTGTAGATAAAGAAATAAGGCTATGCCCGATTGAATTTAGAAATAAAAATTGTATCTTTGTAACGTAATGATGGAGCATAGACAAGCGAAAGTCTATGAGTGACATAAAAAGACAAAAAGCGGTTACTAAATCGTTACAATTGAAAAAATGAACTTATATAAAACATAGATTTATAAGGACTTACGAGAGAAAGGTTCATAACCCTGTCTCTCCGCGATAAATGCTGAAAATCAGCAAATTGCAAAACAAACACCCAGTTTTACACCCAATAATGTAAAGCTGGGTGTTTTTTTGTTATTTAAGAAATGATTTTTTGCTGGGGTTTATTAAACAAGATACTATTTTTTCTTAAAATAAAAAGATACATCAAAGGTTGCCTATGTACATGCGAATGCATTAGATAGGCAACCTTTAGTTATTTAAGTGGCATTGCATTACTTAGGAAATGTGGCTTCAATTTGTTTGGCAACACGTTTTATAGCACCTCTAATGTCTGCAGATACGCTCAATCCTAATGTACTGTATGCACCACGACATGAAGCTATCGGGCGACCCGTGAGGAAATCTATGAAATTCACAGTTACAATGGATTCTTCTTCTAAAATATCTACCCCATATTTTACCATAAGCAGTTTTGACTGTTGTGTTGCAGTCAGCTCATTTATACGCATATCACTGACCAACGTAAGACGAGAGCCTTCTACTGCATCAAACAACTGTATTTCGTATTCCATCAGTTGGGCAGGAATGTGATAGGTGTCATTGTTGATGATTGAGGCATATTCATATTTAGACAAATCTGCATTTTGCGACACAACGCTTTTAGAGGTTGTGCAAGATGATACGGCTATTCCGATAAAAAATAGGAATGTGATAATTACTCTATTCATAAATACTTATTTAGGTTCGATATGCAAATAATAGCTTTCTTCTGCCAATCCCTCCTCATCAGGAAGCCGATGCAACATCAGCATGCGGGTGGTTTCGTTTTCCCAATACCTTTCAGCCACTACACCTTTTTCAGGCAGACATTTGAATAGACTTTCTTTGCCGTTGGCATTTTCTCCAGTACCAAGACTGTTTTCCATCAGTATCATGACTGCCTTTTTAGTTGTCGGCAGAAAGTCTGCATCCGGCAGCAATTTATGGTTTACTGGGACAAATTGAGAATAAGGATTATAGCCCTTGGCAACAATGTCATACAACTTGTACTCATAATTTCGATCCAACAGACAATAGGCCGTCAGATTCGTAGGCTTCTGTAGATTAATTGCGCTCCATTCAAGTCCCAAAAAATCGCGGTCATAAAGCGTGATGCGATGCGAAGTTTCATATTCCACTTTTCCATCGCGGTAGCCTTTCAGATGGCTCTTTACCGTACCGCTCTTGAAGAAGTGCGAACTCCATTGTGTAGTGATATGTGTTTCAGCGCTTTCTGCAGAAACTTTGTTTTCAGCCACTTTGAATGTGTGAGGAAAATCATCTGCGCTCCACACAATAGAATCATAATAGTGTGTGAACTCAGGGATGTCTATGGGTGAATATTCACCGTTTATATCCGTGATTCGGAAGGTAATCAAATCGAGAGGTGCCGGCAGCGGACTTTCAATTCTCATAAAGGGAGTATATTCTGCCATAATCATTTTGAACTTCACTTCTTCGGGCAACTCCTCCGGTTGGGGGTCTGTTGGTCCATCATTGTTAATAGCTCTGGATAAACAGATAAGCGTATAAGCTTTTCTTTCCCCATCATTGGCTGAAATCTGAATCTCTTCGTGTGCAACCTCGTCAGAAGTCGATGGAGGAAAATGAATTTTCACCTGATTGCCTTCTACCTTGAGGGTGGCCCATCCACAATCGTATGCGTAAGAATCAGCTGATATGGGGTTAAGTACGTCAAAATTCTCGCAAGTCATTACCATATCACCTCCCTTGCCATTCGTCTCAAAAAAATAGGCAGGGGAAACCTCTGCAGTGGATTTTAAAAATTTGACGTTTGCGGGCGTAAGGATTTCATACGACCACTTCATGGAATTGGCTGGCGAAACTTCATCCTTGTCGCAAGCCGTCAGGAGCAGGCAGATAATCGCCATAAAAGGCATGAACAATTTATTCATATTCGTATCATATACTCTATTGGCCCCATTTGAGTGGCTAAATGGATGATGAGAAACGTGAGCCAATTATGCTTCATCCTAAGCAACCAGATGAACATACCGTTTCTTTGATTTCTATTCTTGGGTAGATGATTCTACACAAATGTAAAATTAGTCATTTAATCGAGATTTTGCTTTATGTTGAACGAATTTATAATTTGAATCCTCTGTTTTTTTGTTCTCTCTGCACCGAGTTACGCAGATTCTGCTGTAACTTTTCCCATTGTTCCTTAAACCATTGTACTATGGGCTGTCGGTTTATGGTCAGCACCAACTTGTGTTCCTCAGTCAAATCGTCCTCAATCTTGCAGACCGCATCCTTTATTTGAAATGACTGCCTTCTTCATCTTCATGTTCAGCTCCTGTCGGTGTATCTCCTGCTGGCAGTGTTTCTCTGTGCTATGACGCTCTTCCTGCATCCTCATGTGCTCGTTCAGCAGACGGATTTGATTGTCACGTTTGTCTATCTTACCCTGTAGTTTTCCGTTGGCTTGTTCCAGCTCCTTCAGCTTACCGCTGCCGAAAAGAGAACCGACCCCGCTGGCAATGGCTGTCATGGCATCCGTAGCCTTGTTTTTCAGTTGCTCGGTTCTGGCTTCACTTTTGATTTTAGCCAGCTCGCTTTCCGCCCGTTCCTTTTCGGCAAGCAGCAGACCGATATTTTCCTGTATATCCTCTGTCTGGTTCAGCAGGTCACGGTAGTATTGGGCGGTGGTGGTATGCCGGGCTTCCGAGCCGACAATGCCACGTTTCAATCCGTATTTTGCCATAGCCAGTGCATACCCGTCCTGATAGGCTTTCAGCTTATGCCGGGTTATGATGTCATTGGCTGACAGCCGTGCTGCACCGCTCGGCTTCTTGCGGTAGTTCTTCTTCACCAGTTTTTCCGACTTCTTCTTTCTGCGTTCGGTCTGGACGATAAGCACATCCGGAAGGATGGCACGAAGGAGTCGTTCGGGTTTCATAAAACAAAGGTAAGCAAAGATAGCTAATTTTAAAACTTACCAACCAGATATTTCCGCTGAGCCACTTCTTTCGTATCTCTATAGAATCTATCTATAAATAAGATATTTAGGTTCCAGTTGGAATGTTACGGGGTACCGGATGCAATATCTGTGTGGTTGATTGTGAAGTTTGGGGTATTTCTTCTTTTATTTTTATTAAGTTTAAAAGTAACTGGAACTGTATATTTCACCTTTACGGCTTTCCCTTTCAGTATGCCGGGCTTCCATTGAGGAAGCATTTTTATGATACGTAGTGCCTCTTTGTCTAAAGAAGGCTCAATACTTCTCACTATGTTAGGTTCTATTATGTAACCGTTTTCATCTACAATAAACTGAACTACAACCCTTCCTTGTATTCCTTCCGTTTGTGCTTTGGTTGGATATTTCATATTATCATTGATGAATTGTAACAATTTATCCATACCACCGGGAAATTCGGGCATTTGGTCGATTACATTATAGATTGGTGGGTAAACGGCTTCTTCCTCCGGGAGCAATAAAGTGTCATTCAATTGACTATAGGGATGTCTTTTGAATAGTTCAACCACATTATTTTGTAATTGAAATTCAGCCATTAAAGTGTATTCTTTGCTATATCTTCTTACTGTAAGAAAAAAACGATAACGACCGGGAGTATGCCTGAACAATTCTGCATTATAATAATATTTATTGCCTTGCCAAAATATAATCTCTTCATCAAATACAACAAGTTGCATAGGAACATCTCTCCATATTCCTTTTTCATCCTCATAAGTATAGCTGTAATATCCCCCAAAACCAATATCAATACCACTATTGTTGTGCAATACGAAAGTGACTTGTTTCTGTTTTGTGGAATAGACTGGGAATTCAGGATGCAAAGAAAGCCCCAGTGTATCATTTATTCCGACTGTATTGTTTATAGGAGCTTGTGGAGCCTCTTTTTGTTTAGGCTTATTTGTACAGCCAACAACAAATGTGCAAAATGTTAATATACATAACAAAATATTCATTTTCATACGATACGTCTTTATTGGGTTACATTTATTAAACATTTAATCAGTTGGCAAAGTAAATCTTACTGGAAATGTAAATTTCACTTTTACGGGAATTTCATGTTGGCTTCCCGGTTTCCATTTAGGCATTATTGAAACTATGCGTAATGCTTCTTCACAAAAAGCATTATCAATGCTTAGAACCGGATTAATGCTACGCAGAATTTTGGGTTGTATAACGCTGCCGTCTTTATCTATGACAACTTGTACAATAACTCTGCCCTCTAATCTGCTCTGCAGTGCCGATTGAGGGTATCTAACATTCTGTTGTATGAATTCCATTAATTTAGGTAAACCTCCTCCGGGAAATTCTGGCATTTCCTCTACTACCTCATAAACCGTATTCTCTTTTATCGATTCTTCTTGCACGGGAATATACCGGATACCATACCCTTCCGGCTCCTTAGAAATTTTCATTTTGATTGCCCGTTCCACTTCTTGTTTATTATCAGTCAAACGAAATTCGCTCATCATCAGGATGTCACGGCGTGATGCTGTACCGGCATTTAGCATTACTTCGTAAAAGAAGCGGTAACGCCCCGGTTTGTTGGGGTGGACTTCAGGATAAAGATTTGCCGTAAATAATTTATGTCTACCGGGGGACACCATATAACCTATATCTATGGCAGCATCATTGATGGGTAGCTCACGCCAAGTGCCATTCTCGTCTTCATAAGTAATGAAATAATGCTCGCCACACATTATGTTCTTGTTTCCTTGATTTAGCAAAACAAAAGAAGCTGTGGATGCCTCAGTGGAGTAAACGGAATATTCAGGATGCAATGAAATGCCGAGCGTATCGGTTGTACCAATGCGTTCATCGATTATCGGCTGTTCCGGTCCTTCAAAACGAATGGCGGGAGAATTCAGGAGCTTTTCCCGGAAAGCTTGCCGGGCTTCGGGGGTATTGAGAATGAACCTGACCGTAATATACCGTAGTCCCATACCCCAACCACACATATTGGTTTTTAGGTTTGTATCTGTCAGACTATCATATTTCCGTCTTAATTCGTCTAAGATACTTTTGAGTTGTTGTTGCGAATAATTTCCTTCAGAGACTTGTTCCAGTCGAAAAGCTTTGCTACTGGCAGTAGATTCCAAAATTCGCCTTGCATGTGCTGTGTCACCTCTTACTTGAAACACTAGTGTGGAACCCTCAAAGAACATACCTTCCAAAAAGGAAGGGCAACGTGGGCTGCCAATGAAACCTCCCACGACATTCGGCTCATTTCCATAGACCCTGCTTAAGGCTTCAATGACTTGCAAGCCTGCAGATTGGTCAACAACAGTATTTTCTACAAAATAGACAGCTTCACCTGCAGGGGCTAATTTGCTTGTAAGATTTGATTTTGGTGCTTTATTCACACATCCCATAAAAGAGTAAAATAGAACTCCTACCAATATCTTCGTTTTCATAACATGAATTGTTTAGTGAAAGATATGTTTATTTTATTTCAAATTCAGCATTGAGGTTGATTTTCTTCATATCGTTCCACAGTGATATGGAAATACGATATTTGCCGGGAGTTGTTTTATAGTATTTAATAGGAAAACTGAAACAATAATATATAGGTGGGGTAATCGGTATAATTTCGTCATCAAAAAAAGCTGTGGGCTTTTTCGTCCAAAGCCTTACCCATTGATTATTTTCCCATCTTTCTAAAATCCATCTTCTGCCATAACTTAGTGGAAGTTTCTGAGGATTGAGGACAATAGCGAACACTTCTTCACTTTCAGTGGTATAATGCCCATGTAGCATATTCATGCGAACTGTTTTCCCTAAAGTATCGGTGCTTACACAAATTGCATCTGCGCTGCCGATTTTTACACAGTTTTCTTGGCTGGACTGATGCGTACACCTGATGGTGAAAAAACAGAAGAAACATAAAAATATAGTTTTCATCTTGGTTTATTTATCAGTAAAACAATGTATTTACAAAAATAATAAAAGTGCAACTCATTAACAATCAGAATTGTACTTTTATTTTCTATCAAAGAATTATATTCTCAATCCCCTTTTGGGTGTGTTTTCCTCTTTTTTGGGTGTGGCTTACACCCAACTTTTCTTTGAATTCCTGAAACTTCATTTTGAACCATTCGTGTATGGGCATACCGTCAATGCATAGCCGGAATTTTCCCTTCTCCTGCGGGTTCCTCTCCAAGGTTGCCGTTGAGTGCTCTGTCCTGAACTTCTCCTTGTGCTCCTTTGAGTAGAGCCTTCCTTTGAACTCCACGGGTTGCAGGCTGACAATCCGTCTTGTCAGTTCTTCGGTGAACCCAACTTCCCGGCATTGTTCGGCTATGGGCAGCAGTTCCTTCACGATAGGGAAATAAGTGTCTATCTTGTTTATCTCGCTGTTGTAGCGGTTCTCCATTTTTGTCTGCTCCCTCTGTTCGGCTTGCACCTGCTTTTGCAGATTGGCTATGTCCTGTCTCAAATTTTCGTTCTCCGCTTCCAACCTCTTGACCTTGCTGCCGCCCAAAAGAGAACTCACCCCGTCTGCTATGGCTGTGGTGGCGTTTACCGCCGCATTCTTCATCTTCTGCGTGTTGATTTCTCCCTAGACTTGCTTCAACCTCTTTTGCGATTCCTCTTCCAGTCCCAGCAGGGTTTCTATGTTCTCCTGCAGACTGTCTTGTTGCTCTATCAGCTCCTTGTAGTATTGCATGGTGGAGATGTGTTTTGCCAGTGAACCGTCTATTCCTCTTTGCAAGCCATATTTGCCCATGGCTTGTGCGTAGGTGTCCTGATAGTGTTTCTGCTTGTGCCTTGCCATGACATCGTCAGCACACAGCCGCACGTCCTGTGTGTTCTTCTTGCGGTATTTCTTTTTCCCGTTCTGTTCTTCTTTTTGGGCTTTCCTGCGCTCTCCGGTCACTATCGGTACGATAGTGGCGTGTATGTGCGGTGTCTTTTCGTCCATGTGCAGAATTCCATCATTATTCATCGGGAATATATGGAAAATATCACTGATTGATACGATATATAGGCTAATTTGTCTCAGAACAATTTTTTTAATCCTAAAAAAGCATAGCTTTGCAACATGAAAAACAACCTTTAATTAGAAAATACTTATTTAACATTTGGTTTTATTATGCAAAAAATCTCTTCTTCTGCGTCATTTGCAGATTCGAAGCCTCATTATGACTTATTGGATGGGTTGCGAGGCGTTGCGGCTTTATTAGTAGTATGGTATCACGTGTTCGAAGGTTATGCTTTTGCCGGAGGAACCTCTATAGAGACAATCAATCACGGTTATCTGGCTGTGGATTTTTTCTTTATTCTATCGGGGTTTGTCATTGGCTATGCGTATGATGACCGTTGGGGAAAGACACTCACGGTGAAGAATTTCTTCAAGCGCCGTCTGGTGCGTCTGCATCCTATGGTAGTATTGGGGGCAGTGTTGGGGGCAATTACTTTTTTCATTCAGGGCAGTGTGCAGTGGGACGGAAGTCATGTAGCCACTTCTTTAGTAATGGTGGCTCTTTTGTGTGCCATGTTTTTTATTCCTGCTGTGCCCGGTGCAGGATATGAGGTGCGTGGAAATGGCGAGATGTTCCCGCTTAACGGTCCGGCATGGTCTTTGTTTTTCGAGTATATCGGGAATATCTTCTACGCATTGTTTATTCATAAGTTTTCTACCAAGGCATTGACGGTAATGGTCGTGATATTGGGTATCGCATTGACAATGTTTGCTTGTTCTGATGCCGCCGGTTATGGAAGTATCGGTGTAGGCTGGACATTGGACGGAGTCAATTTCGTGGGCGGATTGCTGCGTATGTTGTTTCCTTTTTCTATGGGTATGTTGTTGTCGCGTTGTTTTAAACCGGTGAAGATTAGAGGAGCTTTCTGGATATGTTCGATTGTGTTGCTGATTTTGTTTCATATTCCTTTCGTAGAAGGTTCGGAGCCGATACTTATGAACGGTGTGTTCGAGATGTTCTGCATTATCTTCGTTTTTCCGGTGTTGGTATGGTTGGGAGCATCGGGCAGCACTACAGATAAAACATCCACCCGTATCTGCAAGTTCCTTGGTGATATTTCTTTCCCACTTTATATCATCCATTATCCGTTTATGTATCTGTTTTATGCTTGGCTCATCAAGAATGAATATTTCACATTGGGTGAAACTTGGGAGGTAGCTGTGTGTGTATGTGCATGGAATGTGTTGCTGGCTTACGCTTGTCTTAAACTGTATGACGAACCGGTAAGAAAATGGTTGAGCAAGAAATACCTGACTAAGAAATAAAAAATAAATGTGTCAAAAGTAAAGCCGGTTTTTCCGGAACTCACTTTTGACACATTTTTCTATTCTTTATATTGTTGCCTTTTTATTTTTTATGAGCGTCAGGTTTATTGGGCTGATGCATAATCTTCAGCAAGTCACGATGAAACTTGATCTCCGCTCGTTGCAGTTTGAATAGTTTCTTGGGAGAGAGAATCTTTTTGAAACGATTTAAATATTCGATGTCCAGTTTGTCAGACTCCAAACGGGCATGAGCGATTTCATCCACAATTTCTTCGTATTCAGCATCGGTGGTATTGGGGTTTTTTCCTTTACGTGCTTTTTGCCAGGCTTTGTCATTGATGGCTTTTTTACGATCTTGCAATTCAAAATAAATAGGGAAGAACTTACCGGCTTCTTCTGCTGTCAGTTCTGCCTTTTGAGTGAGGTATGCCTCTTGTTTGGCTCTAAATTCTTCTTTAGAAAATCCCGGTTTCTTTTGTGCCTGCACAGATAGGGTGAGGCATAAAATAAATAGTAGAGTAGTCAGTTTTTGTATCATTTCGACTAAAGTTTTAATTGTATGTTTCAGTATCGGCCTCTGTCAGATATTGATAAAGTGTGTAGTCATCCATCATAGAATGCTCCATGATAGTTTCTATATATTCGTCAGAAAACTCGGCCGCTTCCGCTGCTGTAAATATAGGTGTATCTTGTTTAGGTCGTCCGACAAAAACTCTGACGCTCAACATGAGTCCGCAGAACATGGCTGTCATATATATCCATGGTTTCACACGTTGCCATGTAGTGATGACAGGTTCGGAAAGGGAGATTTCCTTTTCCGGCAGTTTTTCCATTAGTTCTTTAGAGAAGTTTTCGAAATAACCTTTGGGTACTGTAAACGGATTCTTGGTCCCGCACTTCCTCAGCAATTCATCTTCTTCTTTCATAATTCACTCTCCTTTCTGTCTTTTAGATGCTTTTAATTTGAAAAGGTTTAAAAGCATTCTTTTAAAAAACTCTCTATTTTTTTCACTGCATGGTGATAGGAAGCTTTCAGAGCTCCTACACTTGTACCCAATATCTCGGAAATTTCTTCATACTTCATTTCCTGAAAGTATTTCAGGTTGAAGACTATTCGTTGTTTGTCGGGTAGTGTATGCAATGCTTTTTGGAATAGTCTTTGGGTTTCGTCTCCACTGAAATAACTGTCTCCTTCCAGTTTATTCACCATTTCGGCATCGGCTTCATCGATGGATAACTGGTTATTTGCACGTTGTTTGTTCAGGAAGGTAAGGCATTCATTTAAGGCGATGCGATAGAGCCACGTAGACATTTTAGCTTCGGCACGGAAGTAGTCAATATTTATCCAGGCTTTGATAAATGTATTCTGTAACAGGTCATTGGCATCATCGTGCGAAAGCACCATACGGCGAATCTGCCAGTATAGCTGCTCGCTATACTGTTTCACGATGCATTCGAATGCTTCCCTTTGTCGTTTGGGATCTTGCAATAATGCTATTATTTCTTTTTCATTATAGGTATCCATGAACCGGTTTTGTGTTTTCTTTATAGTGTAACCTTCAGGTTCTCTTTAGCAAGAAGTGTATTGGGAAATACACTCCTTGCTTCCTGCAATAGAATGTTTTCATCTTCATAACGGGCGGAAAAATGTCCGATGAGTAACTGTTTTACATCTGCGTCGCGAGCTATTTCACCGGCTTGCATGGCAGTAGTGTGAAATGTTTCTTTGGCGCGTTGGGCATCACATTGTGCAAAGGTTGCTTCGTGAAAAAGTAAATTCACCCCTTTTATTTGCTCTATGATAGGGCGATGGAAAATAGTATCCGAACAATAGGCATAGCTGCGGGGCGGAGCAGGCGGAGTAGTCAGACGGTTGTTAGGGATAACAGTACCGTCCGGCAACACATAATCTTCTCCGTTTTTGATACGATTAAGTTCGAATACGGGAACTTTATAAAAATCAATCATATCCCTGATGATATGGTTGGGTGTCGGTTTTTCCGCAAAAAGGAATCCGCAGGTAGGAATGCGATGACGCAGCGGGATACTGCTGACTGTTACGGAACGGTCTTCATAAACGACTTCGGCTTTTGTGGGGTTAATCAGATGGAATTCCACGTTGTATGCCATTCCTTTGCAGAAATATTCCAGTTGAGGCGTGAGTATCCGTTCGAGGTCGGCATGGCAATGTATATGCAGTGTAGCCGTGCGCCCCACCAGTCCGAACGTAGAGATAAGTCCCATCAGTCCGAAGCAATGGTCACCGTGCAGATGAGATATAAATATATGGTTGAGACGCGTAAACTTCAATTTAGAGCGACGTAATTGTAACTGTGCTCCTTCTCCGCAATCTATCATAAATAACTTTTCACGGATATTCACGACTTGCGAAGAAGAAAAGTGTCTTGTTGTTGGTAATGCCGAACCACAGCCTAATATATGTACTTCAAATTTTTCCATCACTGCAAAGATACTATCTTTTTGGATGAAAAATATAAAAAGGTTGTAAAAACATATACAGCTGTCGGGGTTATTTCTTGTGTTTGATTTCTACGGCATTCATTCCTCGTGGTCCGCGTTCCAGTTTGAAAGTCACTAAATTTCCGTCTGTTACCTCGTCTTGCAGACCGCTTACATGGAAAAAGTACTTCTCTGCATTTTTCAGGTTTTTGATGAAGCCATATCCTTTGGAAGTATTGAAGAATTCTACTCTTCCTTCATATTCGGTTATCACAGGTTCATCTGTTTTACGTGGAGTGGAAACTTCGATAGTGCTGATATCTATTTCCTGAGGCTTTTCATTTGTAGTAGGAGGAGTGTCGGTTATTACACCGTTTTCGTCTACGTATGCTATCATATCTTCGAAAGATGATGTGCCGCTATTCTTCCTTTCTTCTTTCTTTTGTTGTTTTGCTAAACGTTTTTCTTGTTTTTTCTTTTCTAAATCTCTTTTGGTAAATGAAATTGGTTTCGCCATTTGATTCTTTTTAAATTAGTATATACGCGGTATTATATATGAATACTGCATTGAATTAATAAATAGGTAATAAGAAGACGGAGAGAAGTCGTTGTGAAATGCTAGCTCGAAATTTTATTACTTCATAAAGATACGGTTTTTTATCGGATATTCCATAAAAGAGTTTACTTTTTAAGGAATAATGGCATAAAAAAAAGGATGCACCGATTGAGGTACATCCTTTTCTGTGTTATTTTAAAGTAATCTGATTACTTCTTTTTGTTTTCCAACTGTTCTTTCAAAGCAGCCAAAGCATCGAT
>ERZ791720.90-NODE-90-length-66977-cov-4.35794_pt1 | contig 66977 bp, 68 predicted proteins | sample MGYA00510048_ERZ791720 | MGnify/ENA primary metagenome ERZ791720 (study PRJEB30046, sample SAMN00715142) | human gut metagenome | study: EMG produced TPA metagenomics assembly of the A metagenome-wide association study of gut microbiota in type 2... | reverse complement strand
CGTAGTTCATCGGTCGTACGGAGAATGAGAACTTCTTACCCATCCGCGACTTGTTCAGCCACAATATATAATAATAAGGTATAAGAAGTGCCAGCGAACAAAGTGCAGAACGCAGCTCGTCATTCCAGATAGCCATAAAGACAAACAGTGAAATTATCAGAATAAGGAAAGGAAATATAAAGGCAAACAGAACTGCCATCACTCCCATTGAAAGTTCGCCCGTCACCCATACACGGTCACCGGGCTGGTAGGATGCGGCATTGGCATCGGCCACATCGACAAGTTTCTCTTTCGTATCCGCAGAGGTACAATGCCCCTTGACACTACACGAAGCGCACGCTGAAGTCTGGATGATTCTCACTTGGAGATGAGAACCGTTTATGTTTTCCACAATACCTTGATGTTTTATAGTATTCGCCATTTTGCAAAGTGTGCATTACAAATCACGGCAAATTTACGCATTATTTGTGAACTGCAAACCTTTCCTATGCATTTTCTGTGTTCGTAAACGTGCTTTTTCTATGTTTTTATGTTTTTTCACCTGCCACAGACTACAAAAAGACAAAAAACAGACGGTCTGTCAAGGAAAAACAGACCGTCTGACTAACCAAAACAGATAATCTGTTCACTCCGAACAGACCATTTGTTTATTTACCATTTATAATTGATACCGAAACTGAGCAATTCTTTTACCTGAAAATAGCTGTCCCCTTCCGTCGGCTTGGCACTGTCGTCATAGCGGGCGTGCACATAGAGCTTGGTGGAAAGATAGCGGTTCAGCACAAAGTTCACCGTGTTTTCCCATTCAATACGTGTCCACTCATAACTGGTCTGGAAGTCCAAGCGGGAATCCAGCGTGATGGAAGGAATGATGGTCCATGAAAGTGTAGGCTGTATCTGCGAACCGAAGTTATGCTTCACGCATTTGCCCTCATCAAGACCGAAACTCACTTCATTCACCCCCTTATTTCCTACATAGCGCAGCATGTACGTCAGCGGAGCCATGAAAACGGACAAGCTGAATTTCTGCTTCTTCAACTTGTAGTCCATACCGATACTGCTTGACCAGTCCGCCGGAGCAAAGAAAGCCGAAACCAGCTCTTCACTGTTGGCCTTGTAGCCATTGCAGAACTGGGTCTTAAACTCAGTCGTGATGGTATAATACCACTTGGACGCAGCCTGAATACCCAGTTTACTGTACAGCCGGAGTTGGTCGGTGCTTACCAGATAGTTATGAAACTCGTCGGAAGGTGCGGAACTGAAGCCCAGCTTGGCATCGAGCAGATTTTCCCACTGCACCTTTTCACGGTCATTATAGTTGGCAAACAATTGCAGGTTGGCAAGCACGGCGTTAGTGCTCTCACCTCCCTTGTACCAGTTGTCGGAGATATAGTTCTGGGTAATCTGCAATGAACCGTTTCCACCCGTCACCCACCAGTTGGGCTTGTGGATAATCACGTCGGCTTCCTCCTTCACTCCCACCATATTCTCTTGTGCAAACAGTTTCACGACGGACGGCTTGGAAGAAACCTCCTTCTCTATATTATCCTTGAATATCTTCCCTTTCATCACCTCCTTCTCGGTCATTACAACCAGATTGGGACAATTCACATACGTGTTCAGCAGCGTACGGTCCACCAGTTTGTTGGCTCGGTCCTTTGAGGTGAAACTCAGTGTGTCGAACGGCAACATCTCGCGCGTCAGGGCAGGCACCGTATCAGGCACCTGGAAATGCCAGTCCACCTTGGAAAGGCGTCTCATGGGGGCATAATAATAGGTAAGGGGAAGGAACAACCTATAGTAGTTCGGATTGGAAGGTATATAACGCTCCGGAGTCGTGGGGTCATTCAAATAATCCAGCACTCCGATATACCTTTCATATAATATGGAAACAGTATCCAGCCTGTACCCCATACCTTCCGGTTTCAATTTCAGAATCATGTATTCTTTCATTATATCCGGCAAGGTGTCGGCTTTGGCAGTTGTTTCCTGTCCACTGTTCTTCGAGGCGGTATCCAGCGTATTCTGTGCCATCACCGACGAAGAAATCATCGTAGCAATTAACCAAAATGCAATGTGTCTATTCTTCATAATGCCCTAAAGTCTATGTTTCGAGCGCAAATTTAGCTTAAAATGTTTAGAAAACATAGAAAAGCCATAAGAAAAAGGCAAGAAGGACTTTCTTCGATGAAATCGTATTTTTTAATAATTGTTTCATCGAAACTTTCTCTACTTCCTCTTTTTTTTATAATTTTGCGCTTTTTAAGTTCTACGTGTACTGACGGGAGCAGTGCGCACCCTGAACGACAAGCCGTATAGGCTCTTGGCATTAGATTAAACAATTAATAAAATAATATAGTTGTGGGAGAAACAAAGTATATTTTCGTCACCGGTGGTGTTGCCTCTTCATTAGGTAAAGGTATCATCTCATCCTCCATCGGTAAATTGCTGCAAGCAAGAGGTTACAAGGTAACCATCCAGAAGTTTGACCCGTACATCAACATCGACCCGGGTACACTGAACCCTTATGAACACGGCGAATGCTACGTTACCGTGGATGGCCACGAAGCCGACCTCGATTTGGGCCATTACGAACGCTTCCTGGGCATCCAAACCACCAAGGCCAACAATATCACGACCGGACGCATCTACAAAAGCGTCATCGACAAAGAGCGCCGGGGTGACTATCTGGGAAAGACCATCCAGGTTATTCCCCATATTACAGACGAAATCAAGCGTAATGTAAAACTGCTGGGAAACAAATACAAATTCGACTTTGTTATTACCGAGATTGGCGGTACAGTGGGTGACATCGAGTCTCTGCCCTATCTGGAAAGCATCCGTCAGCTGAAGTGGGAACTGGGAAAAGACGCCTTGTGCGTACACCTTACTTATGTCCCCTACCTGGCAGCTGCCGGTGAGCTGAAGACCAAGCCCACCCAGCACTCCGTAAAGGAACTGCAAAGTGCCGGTATCCAACCCGATGTCCTCGTACTGCGTACGGAACATGAGTTGAGTACCACCCTGCGCAAGAAAGTGGCTCTGTTCTGCAATGTGGACGAGAATGCCGTGGTGCAAAGCATCGACGCGCCTACCATCTACGAGGTGCCCATCTTGATGCAGAGCCAGGGACTGGACGTTACCATTTTGAAGAAAATGGGACTTCCCGTCGGCGACACTCCGGGACTGGGACCGTGGCGCGCTTTCCTCGAACGCCGTCACAAAGCCGAAGAGACTGCCCCGCTGCACATCGCATTGGTGGGCAAATATGACTTGCAGGATGCCTACAAGTCCATCCGCGAGGCCCTTTCACAAGCAGGAACCTACAATGACCGCAAGGTATCGGTAGACTTCGTGAACAGTGAAAAGCTGACTGACGAGAATGTGGCAGAAGCCCTGAAAGGCATGGCAGGCGTACTGAGGCGTACTGATCGGTCCGGGATTCGGCGAACGCGGCGTTGCCGGCAAGTTCGTAGCCATCAAATATGCGCGTACACACGACATCCCCACCTTCGGTATCTGTCTGGGTATGCAGTGTATCGCCATCGAATTTGCCCGTAACGTACTGGGTTATGCCGATGCCAACTCACGCGAGATGGACGAAAAGACACCGCACAATGTCATCGACATCATGGAAGAGCAGAAGTCCATCACCAATATGGGTGGAACCATGCGTCTGGGTGCCTATGAATGTGTTCTGCAGAAAGGCAGCAAGGCATACGAGGCATACGGTACCGAGCATATCCAGGAACGTCACCGCCACCGCTACGAATTCAACAACAGCTTCAAGGAGGCCTACGAAGCAGCAGGCATGAAGTGTGTGGGTATAAACCCCGAATCGGACCTGGTGGAAATTGTTGAGATTCCCGCATTGAAGTGGTTTGTCGGTACCCAGTTCCATCCCGAATACAGCAGTACGGTATTGCATCCGCACCCACTGTTCGTAGCATTCGTGAAGGCCGCCATCGAAAATGAAAACGAAAAGAAATAATTTGTAATAAGTAATTTGTAATCAACAAAGAATGGATAAAAATACCATCACAGGTCTTGTTCTGATAGCGATATTGTTAGTAGGTTTCAGCTTTCTGAGCCGTCCCAGCCAGGAGCAGTTGGAAGCACAGCAACGTTACTACGACTCCATAGCCCAGGTGCAACAGCGCGAAGCCGACTTGAAAGCCAAGGCGGAAGCAGCCCTGGCCAACGAAAGCGGAGCGGAAGCAAGCGTTGACTCCACTGCCCTCTTCTTCGACGCCCGTCAAGGAACCAACTCGCAGGTAACCATCCAGAACAACCTGGCAGAAATAACCGTAGATACAAAAGGCGGGCGCATAGCTTCGGCCACGCTGAAGGAATACATGGGACAAGACAAGACGACCCCCGTCACACTGTTCAGCGGCAATGACGCTTCCATGAATTTCCTCTTTTACAACAAGAAAGAGACTATCCAGACGGAAGACTATTATTTCACCGCAGTAAACCGTACGGACAGTACCGTCACCATGCGTTTGTCGGCAGACAGCAACAGCTATATCGACTTTACCTACAGCATGCACAATGACACATACCTGATAGACTTTACTATCCAGGCAGTCAATATGGAAGGCAAGCTGGCCGCCACCAACAATTATGTGGACATCGAGTGGTCTCAGCGTGCCCGTCAGATAGAGAAGGGTTACACCTACGAGAACCGTCTGGCTGAACTGACTTACAAAATCACCGGAGAGGGTACCGATTATCTGTCCGCCAACAAGAACGACGAAAAGGAAGTTCCGGAACGCCTGGACTGGATTGCTTTCAAGAACCAATTCTTCTCTTCAGTATTTTTGGCAGATGCCGACTTTGAAAAGACCAAACTGAGTTCCAAGATGGAGACTCAAGGCAGCGGCTACATTAAGGACTATTCTGCGGAGATGAGCACGAAGTTCGACCCTGCCGGCAAGGAACCTACCCAGCTGTTCTTCTACTTCGGCCCCAATCACTACAAGACTCTGACCGCACTCGACAAGGGGCGTGACGAGAAGTGGGAGCTGAACCGTCTGGTCTATCTGGGCTGGCCGCTCATCCGCTGGATAAACAAATGGTTCACCATCAACATCTTCGACTGGTTGTCCAGTTGGGGGTTGAGCATGGGTATCGTACTGTTGTTTATGACGTTAATCGTAAAAGCTGTAGTATTCCCCGCAACGTGGAAAACCTACATGTCATCCGCCAAGATGCGCGTACTGAAACCGAAAATCGACGAGATAAACAAGAAGTACCCCAAGCAGGAAGATGCCATGAAGAAGCAGCAGGAAGTGATGGGCCTCTACAGCCAGTACGGAGTCAGTCCGATGGGCGGATGTCTGCCGATGCTGATACAGTTCCCTATCCTGATGGCCTTGTTCATGTTCGTGCCGAGTGCCATTGAACTCCGCCAGCAGAGCTTCTTGTGGGCAGACGACCTTTCCACTTACGATGCGTTCATCAACTTCCCGTTCCATATCCCGTTCCTGGGAAGCCACCTCAGCTTGTTCTGCCTGCTGATGACGGTTACCAACATATTGAACACGAAGTACATGATGCAGCAACAGGATACGGGTGCCAATCCGCAGATGGCTGCCATGAAGTGGATGTCATACCTGATGCCTATCATGTTCCTCTTCATATTGAACGACTATCCTTCGGGATTGAACTATTACTACTTCATCTCTACGTTAGTCAGTGTGGTAACAACGCTCATCATGCGCAAGACAACCAATGAGGAAGCCCTTCTTGCCCAGTTGGAAGCCAACAAGAAAGACCCGAAGAAGATGAAGAAAACCGGTTTCGCCGCCCGTCTGGAAGCCATGCAGAAACAGCAGGAACAGATGATGAAAGAAAAACAGAACAAAAAGTAGTAAGACTACCGTTCAAGATATTCTTTTGCAGAAAGCCGGACAATGACATTTGCCCGGCTTTCTTATCCTTACACCAACGAAAAAATTCACAGACTCTAAATTATGCAGACTAAATACACTTACAAACAAATCTGGCTCATAGCCTACCCTATCCTAATCAGCCTCCTTATGGAGCAGATGATAGGTATGACGGACACCGCCTTCCTCGGGCGTGTGGGCGAAGTCGAGCTGGGAGCATCTGCCATCGCCGGTGTCTTCTATATGGTCATCTTCATGGTTGCCTTCGGTTTCAGCATCGGGGCACAGATACTCATTGCCCGGCGCAACGGCGAACGGCAGTATAAGGAAATCGGTGACTTGTTCTATCAGGGCATCTATTTCCAAGTCGGGATGGCGGCAGTCATGTTCCTGCTGTCCTATTGCTTCTCGCCGATTATCCTGAAACGCATCGTAGCCTCGGAACATATCTACGAAGCAGCCACCAGCTACCTGCACTGGCGTGTATTCGGTGCCTTCTTCTCGTTCAGCGCAGTCATGTTCCGTGCCTTTTTCTTGGGAACCACCCAGACCAAGACACTGACACTGAACTCTATCGTCATGGTGTTGAGCAATGTTGTATTCAACTATATCCTGATTTTCGGTAAATTCGGTTTTCCTGCACTCGGCATTGCCGGAGCCGCCATCGGCTCCTCATTGGCCGAGCTGGTTTCGCTGTTATTCTTCATCCTCTATACCCGTAGCCGTATTGACTGCCGCAAGTACGGGCTGGACCGTATTCCGAAGTTCCGGCTGGACGTATTGAAACGGATGCTGAACGTCTCTTTCTGGACCATGATACAGAATTTCTTCTCCCTCTCCACCTGGTTCTTGTTCTTCCTTTATGTGGAGCATCTGGGAGAGCGCTCGCTGGCAGTGACCAACATTGTCCGCAATGTGTCCGGCATACTGTTCATGGTACTCATGGCATTTGCCTCTACCTGCGGTTCATTGGTCAGCAACCTCATCGGTGCAGGCCACTCCGATTGCGTGGCAGGCACTATCCGGCAACATGTACGCATAGCCTACGTTTTCGTACTTCCGCTGGCATTGCTTTTCGCGCTGTTCCCCAAGCTGATTCTGGGAATTTATACCGACATACCCGACCTGCAGGATGCTGCCGTGCATTCGCTTTGGGTGATGTGCTCCACCTATCTGTTCCTGGTTCCTGCCAATGTCTATTTCCAGGCAGTTTCCGGAACCGGCAATACGCGTACTGCATTGGGCATGGAGCTGGCAACGCTGGTCATCTACACAGCCTATATCACCTACATTATTCTGATTCTGCAACTCGACGTGGCCATCTGCTGGACCTCGGAAATGGTTTATTCCAGCTTTATTCTCATTTTCTGCTGGCTATATATCAAACGTGGGAATTGGCAAGGAAGGAAAATTTAGTATCTTTGCATTGAAATAACCGAAACAAAAAACATATATGAAACAAGTAAATCTACTACTTATGTCAGCAGCCATGACATTGGCCTCCTGCGGAGGAACAAAAGATGCCGGACAGCAGCAGGACGCAGCAGCGCTCATCCAGCGGTCGGACATCAAGATTGAAGGAAAGCGTATGACACCCGAGGCACTCTGGGCGATGGGACGTATCGGCAGTGTAGCCGTATCCCCCGACGAAAAGCAAATTGCCTACACGGTATCCTATTACAGCGTGCCCCAGAACAAGAGTAACAGCGAAGTCTTCGTCATGAATGCCGACGGTAGTGGCAATACCCAGATAACGCATGACGCCTGGCAAGAAGGACAGCCCACATGGTTCAAGGACGGCAAGAAGCTTGCCTTCCTCTGCAACGAAAGCGGCAGCAGCCAGGTATGGGAAATGAATCCCGACGGCAGCGGACGCAAGCAGCTGACTCAATACGAGGGAGACATCGAAGGGTTCTCTTTCTCGCCCGACGGCAAGAAACTCCTTTTCATTGCCCAGGTAAAGACCGTGAAGAGTACGGCAGACAAACATCCGGACCTTCCTAAAGCCACCGGCATCATCGTTACCGACCTGATGTACAAGCATTGGGACGAATGGGTGACTACTGCCCCCCATCCGTTCGTTGCCGATTTCGACGGCAATGCCATCAGCAATGTCACTGATATTCTTGAGGGAGAGCCATACGAAAGCCCGATGAAGCCCTGGGGCGGTATCGAGCAGCTGGCATGGAGCCCGTCTTCTGATAAGGTGGCCTATACATGCCGTAAGAAAACCGGACTGGCGTATGCCATTTCCACCAACTCCGACATTTATATCTACGACCTTGCCTCCAAGGAAACCAAAAACATCACGGAAGAAAACAAGGGATATGATACGAATCCCCAATACTCTCCCGACGGCAAATACATCGCCTGGCAGAGCATGGAGCGTGACGGCTACGAAGCCGACTTGAACCGCTTGTTTATCATGAACCTCGAGACCGGTGAGAAACGTTTTGTAAGCAAAGCTTTCGAATCGAACGTGGACGCCTTCTTGTGGAACAAAGATTCCCAGAGCATCTACTTCATCGGTGTATGGCATGGCGAGACACAGATTTACAACATCGACCTTGCCGGAAACGACAAGCTTACCCAGCTCACCGACGGCATGTACGACTATGCTTCGCTTGCCCTTTGCGGAGACAAGATTATCGCCAAACGCCATTCCATGAGCATGGGCGACGAAATCTATGCCGTAAACAGTACACGCAACGGCGACGCTTTTGCAGAAGCAGTGCAACTGACCACAGAAAACAAGCAGATTTACGACCAGCTGGAAATGGGTAAGGTGGAAGCCCGCTGGATGAAGACCACCGACGGCAAGCAGATGCTGACCTGGGTGATTTATCCTCCGCAGTTCGACCCTAACAAGAAGTACCCCACCCTCCTCTTCTGTGAAGGCGGTCCTCAGAGTCCCGTCAGCCAGTTGGAATTTCCAGATTATGGCGGCAAACGACTATATCATCGTAGCTCCCAACCGTCGTGGTCTTCCGGGCTTCGGTGTAGAGTGGAACGAAGCCATCAGCGGTGATTATGGCGGCCAGTGCATGAAGGACTACTTCACTGCCATTGACGAAATGGCCAAGGAACCTTTCGTCGACAAAGACCGCCTGGGTTGCGTAGGCGCCAGCTTCGGAGGCTTCTCCGTATATTGGCTTGCCGGACACCATGACAAACGCTTCAAGGCATTCATCGCACACGACGGTATCTTCAACATGGAAATGCAATATCTGGAAACGGAAGAGAAATGGTTTGCCAACTGGGATATGGGCGGTGCTTATTGGGAAAAGAACAACGCTACGGCACAACGCACTTTTGCCAACTCCCCGCATCTCTTCGTCGACAAATGGGACACCCCTATCCTCTGCATCCACGGAGAGAAGGACTTCCGCATTCTTGCCAACCAGGCAATGGCCGCCTTCGATGCAGCCGTGATGCGTGGCGTTCCTGCCGAACTGCTTATCTATCCGGACGAAAACCACTGGGTACTGAAACCTCAGAATGGCGTGCTGTGGCAACGTACCTTCTTTGAATGGCTGGACAAATGGCTGAAGCCGGCTAAGTAAAGCCTCTCAAAAACGATAAAAACAAATAATCCCGGATTCTTGACAAAGAGTCCGGGATTATTTGTTTTTATTGTACACCGCCCGATTCATTTTTTATGACTATAATTTGAAAGTATTAGGTGTAATACGTACCTTGATAGAAGTCCAAGAAAAAATCAAATCTCATCCCGATTTAAAGAAACGTTACTTTCTTAAGCCTGATGAAGTTATTTTATTGGCAGACGGAACAAAAATTGTTGTCAACAACCAGTGGGGAACATTATTTCCAAGATTTCTTGAAGCAGCAAAGAAACTGTACCAAGTAACCAATGATACGGAAAGCAATACTCCAATATCCCGATTAAAGATTACTTTTGGTAATGGGAAAGTAATTCAAGAAACACAAGCAGCCGAGACTTTCCGGCAATTTGTGATGACAGTAGGTGTGGAACAAGTGCAATCTTTAAATATCAAGGTATGCAAGATTCCTTTGATATCAAACACACTTCATGAGAAATACCAGCGCGCTCAAAAACCATTAGGCAACGGACGGTTTCTTATGACCTGCAGCAATACAAAAACAAAGAAGCGTGATATTGAGCGTATTGCCAAAGCTTTGGGTATTCAGGTGACTGCAGAAATTGTATAATGGAAGACAGTAATTCAAGAGATATGTCTTGAAAAATACTTTTTCATGAAGAGTACGTATATTACGCTCAATAGTAAGATACACCCTATCAAGAAGATATAGCCATACTGTTGGTAATAAATATATCCTACTATTATAAAAGTCTGTATTGTCATATAGGCCAGAGAGACTATGACATGAGGAATCTTCAGCTCATTCGCCATAATCTGATACAGATGTTTGCGATGCGGCAGCCCGATATTCTCATGAAGCATCAGGCGGTGAATGATAGTCAGTACACTATCCACACCATAAACGGATAAAAGGACTATCCAACTGAAATCTTCCGTTTCAATGATGAGCCTGCCTATCAGGAAAAGAAGGATAAAGGCAATGCTCACCGAACCCACATCACCGGCAAAGCATTTGGCACGCTTGCGGAAATTGAAGAAACAGAAAACTAGAACGGAACAGATAACGGTATAGATGAAATCCGCTTCCACAAAAGTAACCACCTCCTTATTGATATAGGCCAACGCAGCAAGAATAACCAGAGAATAACCACCGGTTATGCCGTTAATGCCATCCATAAAGTTGTAGGCATTGATGATACCCGTACAGACTATCAAGGCTATGACTATCCACCACCAGGACAAGGAGAACAGCCCCCACTGATAAAACATCATAGCCATAGCAGAGAAATGAAAAAACAGTCTTGTCATCTGTCCGGTGGATTTTATATCGTCCACGAAGCTGATGAACGTCACCAGTGTCAAGGCAAGCAGGAAACAAAGATATTCAAAGCCACTCGTCAGGAAATAGGCCAACGCTCCGAAATAGAAAATAATCCCACCACCGCGTAAAGTCACTTTCGTATGGGAACTCCGCTCATTGGGCTTGTCGATGATATTACACCTATCAGCCACCTTAAAATAAAAAAGTTCTGCCAAAAACAGCAGAACCAATATTAACAGATAATACATAACAGTATTTTCCTCTTTAATTTTTAATTATCAATTTTTAATTCTTAACTTTTAATTTGAGAACGATTTTATCGTTCTCACTATCCCCTCCTCTGCCCTCACCGGCATTCTGTCAATTCCCAGGGCAGCCTTTATTTTCGCATTACTCACCACATAATTCTCTGTCAACTTGCGCAGACGCTCTGTATTCAAAGGCAAATGGAGCAGAGTCCCAAGCCGAGCACAGAACTCCATCAGTCCTCTGTTTATCTTCCAGATATGCGGCTTACGCTCCAAAGCCCGACACATCAAAGTTATCAGTTCATTTGTGGACAAGGCTTCGTCATCTCCCATGTGGTAGATACCACTCGCCACCTCCTTGGTCAAAAGACCTTCCACCACGTAGCAGAGATTGTCTATTGAAGTAAAAGACCTTCTGTTCTCAAAAGCCCCTAAAGGCCAGGGAACACCTTTCCTCACCACATTATAAAGAAGATTCAGATTGCCTTTATTGCCGGAACCATGAATCATGCAGGGACGCAGGATATAAACCTGCTTGTCATCATAAGGATTAGCTTTCAATTTCCCATTCTCAACCTTCAACTTGTCAAGGATGTAATTCTCGGCAGCTATCTTACTTTCCCCATAAGGCCCTACCGGAGCAGGCACCACATCTTCAGTCAGCATATCACCCACCACACTGTCTGCAGCGGCTTTCACAGAACTGAAGAATACGAACTTCTTCGCAGACGATTCCAGAAAGAAATCAAATATCTTTTGAGTCAATCCCATATTGATATCAAAATAGGCTTGGGCAGCAGACCGGTTCTTCGTGTCATGGGCTTTACCAGCCAGATGAATAATGGCATCGAATTCAGGAAGATTCCGCATCGGAAAAGAAGCTGGTTCAATATCCTTCCAGGAGAAAGTCTTTACCACCCCCTCCTTTTCAGGAGCAACAATATCCAGCCCGTAAAGGCTATGACGTTCCTTTAGGGCAACAACGAGATTGGAACCCACAAAGCCGTGGATTCCAGTGACGAGTATGTTCATTGAAATATGCTAAAAAATATACTGACCGGAAACGTGGTTATTGGTTATGTATTTGATAAAATAAGTATCTCCGATGACAGAGAAAAAAATATACCACGTTGTATTAGAATTACGTTGGTAAGTGATGTAATACATATCCTTACCATAACGTTCAAAAAAAGCGGGCGCTTTCTTTTTTAATTTAGAATGAATGTTCTGTTGAATATCAGCTATCAGTTCTTCTACATAAGAAATAGCAAAAGGATAAGTACCCAAATACTCCTTCTCAACAAGTATTTTTATAAGCCCATACAAATCCTCCTCTACTAGTCGGGAGCGAATACGACTCTCATCCAAACAAAGCCTTTATACGAGGGCAAAGCCTATCCAATAATTCTTCACCGGAAATAGCATGCCTAATGTCATCACGTCCTTCCGTAACGATATTCGGATTATTCTCATTACCCGTATATACAACTACCGGTTCACCAACATTCGGCACCATCGGTTCTTGTTCCTTATATGGCTTGTTCTTCTTCATGAATCCAATCTTTCTACAAAGATACCCGGGAATATCAAGATATCCTAATAATTGATTGATAAATATCGTATGTTCATAAAGCTTCAACTAAGTCTACATATTTTTGAGTTACCACATCCTTGGAATATAATCGCTTAATCACCTCTACACCATTTCGACCCAGTAAAGCCAGTTCGCTTTTTGAGACGGAATTCAGCCAATCCACCATTTCTCCCACCTTCTTTTCCAAACTCTTCTCTGTAATCAATTTTGCACAGCCATGTTCCTGCAGGAAATTGATGATAGGCGTATCCTTTCCCGAGCAGACCAATAAAGGCCTACCACATGCCATGATTGTATAAACCTTGGAAGGGAATCCCTGCATCTCCATTTCAGGGTTCATGAAAATAAACTGGATGTCTGAATAGGCAAGAATGGACGGCATCAAACTTCTGGGCTGATAGGGCAAAATATGCACATTATCCAGCTCCAACTCACGTACTTTCTCCTCAAGAACGGGTTTCATGACTCCCTCACCGATTATAAAGTATTCAATGGAAAACCCTTTCGTCTTTTCTGCCAGACAAATTAAGGGCTCCCAATCTTGGGCATAACCAATATTCCCGGCATAAAGCAATTTCAAAGAATCTGTGGTAGGGAAAAAATGGGGATTCAGACATTCTACATTTCCACCTTGAGAATTATACAATTCTGTATCTACAAAATTAGGTATTATACAAAGCTTGGACTTATCCTTAAACCTTCCGGCTATTACATTATAAAAAACCTGGTCTATTGTCGTTACGGCCGTTGAGTTATTATAAACATACCGTTCCATCCTACGTAGCTGTTCTATAACAAGCCCGTCCTTTCGTTTCAAGATGTCAGGATATATTTCCTGCACATTATATATGGTTTTACATCCCTTGATTTTCGCCAGCCAAATGTTGATTACACCGATAGTCAAAGGAGGGGAAGGTGACAGTATGACATCTATATTTCTCTGGGACAAACCAATCAGGAAAGAGATAATATGCCAATAGACAAATCCCAGGACACGCAGAAATGTATTTCTGAATTTCTTCTGGGGTACATGAAGAACTCTGATTCCATGAAAACAGCTTTCTTTACAAATCCCCCAAACCTTCCATTTCAGAGGTTGTGCTGCCAGTTGTGATTCCACAACATTGTAATGAGGCGTAGTTGTCAATACCAATACTTCATAACCGTTTTCTTGGAATTTCAGAGCAATATCATTATAAAGATAGGCTGTCGAAACTCCATCCGGACTGAAAATCAGGCTATGTATCAAGATTTTCTTAGGCATGTCTCACCATTATTTTCTCCAGACCATCTTGTTCACCACCCCCGTATAGCTCTGAATCAACTTCACAACCTTGGCCGATACATTCTCATCCGTATAATTGGGCACCGGCAGACCATCGTCCTCATTCCTATTCATCTCCACGGCAGTATCTACAGCCTGAAGCAAGGATTTCCCATCAATGCCGGCAAGGACAAAGATACCCTTGTCAAGAGCCTCGGGACGCTCCGTACTGGTACGGATGCATACAGCAGGGAAAGGATGCCCCACAGAAGTGAAGAAACTGCTCTCCTCAGGCAGAGTACCGCTGTCACTCACAACGGCATAGGCGTTCATCTGCAGGCAGTTGTAGTCGTGGAAACCGAGAGGTTCATGCTGAATCACACGACTGTCAAGTGCAAAGCCGCTTGATTCCAGACGTTTCCTGCTACGGGGATGACAACTGTAAAGTATGGGCATGTCATATTTCTCGGCCATAGCGTTAACCGCCTTGAAAAGGGACAGGAAGTTCTTCTCCGTGTCAATGTTCTCTTCCCGATGCGCGGAAAGCAGGATGTATTTACCTTTCTGGAGATGCAATCTCTGGTGAATATCGCTGGACTCTATTTCGGACAAATTCTCATGCAGGACTTCCGCCATGGGCGAACCGGTTACGTATGTACGTTCTTTCGCCACGCCCGAAGCGTTCAGGTATCTGCGGGCATGCTCCGAATAGCAGAGGTTCACATCGGAAATGACGTCCACAATACGGCGGTTGGTCTCCTCAGGCAGGCACTCGTCAAAGCAGCGGTTGCCTGCCTCCATATGGAAGATGGGGATATGCAGACGTTTCGCGCCTATCACGCTCAGGCAGGAGTTCGTGTCTCCCAACACCAGCACGGCATCAGGTTTCACCTGCACCATCAGCTTGTAGCCGGCATTGATAATATTCCCCATCGTGGCACCGAGGTCATCGCCGACGGCATCCATATACACATCGGGGTCTTTCAGCTTCAGGTCACGGAAGAAGACACCGTTCAGGTTATAGTCGTAATTCTGGCCGGTGTGGGCCAGCAGACAGTCAAAATAACTGCGGCATTTGTTGATGACAGCCGCCAGGCGGATGATTTCCGGACGGGTGCCCACTATAATCAGAAGTTTCAGTCTGCCGTTCTCCTGAAACCTGACTTGCGAATAATCCAATTTTATATCCATCTGTTCCTATATTCTTTAACTCGTTTCAGACTTTTTCAGAATAAGTGTCCGGACGTGCCGGGTCGAAACACTCGTTGCACCACATGAAAGTCACTAGGTCTTCCGTTTCCGAAAGGTTGACAATGTTGTGCGTATAACCGGGAATCATCTCCACGACCTCCATCCTCCCGCCGCTTACCTCGAAGCTGACAACCTCCTCCGTACCTATCTTGCGGAGCTGTATCAGACCGTGTCCGCTCACCACCACAAACTTCTCGTTCTTGGTATGGTGCCAGTGCTGGCCTTTCGTAACGCCCGGCTTGGAGATGTTCACCGAGAACTGCCCGCGGTCGGAAGTACGGATAATCTCTGTAAAACTGCCGCGGTCGTCCACATTCATCTTCAGGGGATAGCTGAACCGTTCTTCAGGCAGGTATGAGAGGTATGTGGAATAGAGTTTCTTTGTAAAGGCATCGCTCAAATCCGGGACGGACAAGGTACCGGGCATTTGCCTGAAAGACCTTATCAGTTCCACAATGCCGCCCAAGGTAATGGTATGAACCACGGGCACTTCGCAATAATCACCGTTGCGGTGTTCCCTGCCGCTCAAGGCGGAAATAAGTTCGTCCACCACATCGTCTATGTAAACCAGATGCATCACCACCGAAGGGTCGTTCACCCGGATGGGCTGGTCATGGGCGATGTTGTTGCAGAAAGTGGCCACCGCGCTGTTATAGTTGGGGCGGCACCATTTGCCGAACACATTCGGGAAGCGGTACACCAGTACCTTTGCACCCGTTTCCCTGGAGTACTCGAACAACAGTTGCTCCCCTGCCCGCTTCGATTCACCGTAAGGGTTGTCGAGTGCGGCCTGCGTGGAAGAGGAAATCATTACCGGACAGGTATTGCCGTACTTCTTCAATGTATCAAGCAGCGTGGAGGCGAAGCCGAAGTTCCCTTTCATAAACTCAGACGCATCCTTGGGACGGTTCACGCCTGCCAGATTGAAGACAAAGTCAGCCTGTCTGCAATAGACATCCAGTTCGGCCGGGTCACTGTCCATGTCATATTCGTAAATGGCAAGTTCCTCACCTGCAATGCCGTAATTGCGGGCTTTCCCGTCACGGATGTTGTGCAGCTGGGATACAAGGTTCCGGCCGACAAACCCTCGGGAGCCGGTCACTAAGATTTTCATAAACTAATGGGTTCTGTTTGTCACAGAAAAGAGAAGATATTCATAGTGAATGACAGAAATCATCCAAACCTATAAAACTTACTTTTGGGAAATTATATTGCTTCAATATATGAAAATGATGATCTTCCGTAACAATAAACTTGGCATTAGCCACAATTGCACAGTCCACAAACTTATTATCATCCGGATCTGATTTTATCAGATTGAAGTTATAATAAGGAGTAAAGAACAAAGTATAAGGATTATTGAGAATGACATCAATCACCAGCTTAGCTATTTCCACACCTGCCAAACGTTCTAATATTTCCTCATATTCATTAAGAATTTCATCAGAAACGCATAACTGATTCGTTCCATCCAAAAAGCAATCCCAAATCTTACGGTACCTGCTTTTGGGAGAAATGCACTGTATCAAGCTATTTGTATCTAATACAATTCTATTCATCTCTTCGGAAGTGTACGGACATCAATTTTTCTCAGTTCATCAAGTTTTTCTTGGTTTAAAACTCCCGAATCCCATAAGTCATTCAAGCGGTCATCTAACTTCTGAGAAAAATATTTGGTCAACACTTCTTTAACTTCATTCAATCGCTCCTCCGAACCATCAAAAGCAAACATCTTCAAAAGATGTTGTTGAACTGAATTTAATACTGTTGCTGCCATATTCTCAATTATTAGTTTCAATATGGCAAAGATAGTTTTTTTTTCTAAAGGAACAATACATTCCCTCTTTCTTTCCTGTTGTATTATTCAAATTAAAGACTTATTCACTCTTGATTTCCGCGCTCTTCGCCTTTTCCTCCATTCCGAGGTCTTCGCGGATGAAGCGGAGTTTCAAAAGAAGCTTTTTCATGCCCTCCACATCCAGGCGGGCAGTGTTATGGCTGTGATAGTCCTCTATACGGGCAATATCCTCATTGCCTTCCGTGAAGAACTTGTCATAGTTCAAGTCACGGGTGTCGCAGGGGATGCGGTAGTAGTCGCCCATGTCGACAGCCTTTGCCATCTCTTCGCGGGTTACCAGTGTCTCATACAGTTTCTCGCCGTGGCGCGTGCCGATGGTCTTCACCTCCGTCTCACCGTATTTCGGATCAACCTGCGCGTATGTTTCCTTCAAGGCCTGCGCCAGTACATCCAAGGTGGTGGCAGGAGCCTTCTGCACGAACAGGTCACCGTTATGCCCGTGCTCAAACGCATAGATTACCAGATCCACGGCATCGTCCAGCGTCATCATGAAACGGGTCATGTTGGGGTCCGTTACCGTAATGGGCCTGCCGTTCTTTATCTGCTCCACCCACAAGGGAATTACAGAACCGCGGCTTGCCATCACATTGCCGTAACGGGTACAGCAGATAGTTGTACCGGCTTCCTCACCCAACGCACGGCCCTTGGCTATGGCAACCTTCTCCATCATGGCTTTGCTGATACCCATGGCATTGATGGGATAGGCGGCCTTGTCGGTAGAAAGCACCACCACATTCTTTACACCATGCGCTATGGCGGATTCCAGTACATTGTCCGTACCGATCACATTGGTCTGCACAGCCTGCAACGGAAAGAACTCGCAACTGGGAACCTGTTTCAAGGCGGCGGCGGAAAACACATAATCCACTCCCATCATGGCACCGTCCACAGACTGGCGGTCACGGACATTACCAATGTAGAATTTTACTTTGGGATTTTGCAGGTGATGACGCATGTCATCCTGCTTTTTCTCGTCACGGCTAAAAATACGGATTTCCTTGATGTCACTATCAAGGAAACGACGCAATACAGCGTTACCAAAAGATCCGGTGCCTCCGGTGATTAATAAAACTTTGTCCTTGAATATAGACATAACTCACTAATATTTTTCCTATTTTCTAATTCTTTTATCCAATCCCAATAGTTGATAAAGTCTAATACCAATCTTAAATGCCCAGGCATTATTCTTATAGTGCAAGTATTTTTTCGGCAATTTATGATATGACATTAGTTCTTCCTTACTAATAGCCAGTTTCTCTGCCACTTCATCAAACATCTTTTTACACTCCTCATCAGAAGCAGGAGGATTCTTTAAAATTTCAAGAGCTTCTTCACGGCTCATTTGTCCCGTAATAATCAAACTTGATAATTGCGCCCTACGAATATCATAGCCAAACCGAGTAGGAAGCCACCAAGCCTCTAGAAACTTAGTAAGCAAATCCTCAAAATGTTTTTGCCCATAAGGTTGATAATCATATTCACGTTGAAGGGTTGCCAACATTTCAGCTTTTGTAAAAGGAACATAATTTAGGAGTTGCAACGTCTTTACTCCTTTTATGTATGGAAGAACAAATTTATGTTTAAAACCTGTAGTATAAATATAATTCTTAGTCTTCACATTGCCGTGCTTTTTTAATACATCCTTTACATAGGTTTTATCTGCCGTAGGTCCTGCACCATCAAACCAAGAGTCTGGGTCAGCAACAATTTCAGTACAAATATTATAACCATTCAAAATGTATTTCACACCCAATTCTTCCGAATATTTATCTATTTGAGCAATGAAAGCATGGTCTTGAGGAACATCCAACCCGGCATGTCCGGTCTTGAAAAATGCAATCTGCATCTGCTTCAACTCTTCAAAATCCAACTTCTGAATATGAAGATGGACATTCAGTTTATCACAGAGCTTTTTAATATTCTCTTCTGCTACAGGCAGATTCCATCCGGCATCAATATGAAACACAAAGGGACGAAGCCCCCACTCTTTGACTGCAAGATGCAGCATATAACAACTATCCAATCCACCACTCAGTCCTAAAATACAATCGTATTTTTTACCTTTTCCTGAGATTCTTACTTGCTCCAAAATGGCTTTCAACTCAACTTCGTGGCCTTTGCCATGGTTCCACCAAGGTAATATATGTTGTTCATACTCTCGGCATCTGTCACATACACCATTTTCATCAAAAGTCAGATTAGAATCAGTCGTATCCATTACACAATGGGTACATACTTGGTAATTTTTATCCATACTCTTTTCTACTTTAACAAAGTATCATACAATTTTATATAATCTTCAAAGCGTTCATTTTTATCATAATATTTAACAGCTCGTTTTCGACATATATGATGATAAACTTCTTTTCCTCGCTTTACTATTTCAGCTACAGCCCTCTTTATGCCTTTTATATCCCCTTTTTCTACAATATATCCAGTTTCATCTGATACAGACTCAACACTTCCGCCAGTCCGATATGTAATGACAGGTGTTCCACAAGCTAAAGATTCTAGATTTGTTGTTGGAAATGTATCTTCCCAAGTTGGGTTAATAAAGACAGAAGCTAAAGTGTACAAAGTAGCTAATTGAGTAACATTTTCAGTTCTCTCAATTCCAATTATGCCATCGGGGATTTCTTTCAACTGTGTTTTTGATAATCCCACTAAAACAATAACCCAATCTTCAGAAATCATGTTATACAATTGAACGAAATCCTCAAGCCCCTTGCGTTTATCCCAAATACTAGCTACTCCTAATAAAACACTAGTTTGCTCTGCTAATCCCAATTTATTTCTCATGGCACATACACTCTGCAAGGATTGAGGAGAAAAAAGTTTTAGATCAATTCCATTTTGAATTACATTTATTGGATAATTTTTCAAGAATGATTTCTTTACAATCATTCCTAGCCACTGTGATACCGGCACAATAGTCAAATTTTCCATAGATGTAAACAACTTTTTTTTTAGTTCATAATTTTTAAAAGACCTATCTATTAATACACTTCCAGGATATATTTTCTTTTGTACGCAAGTCTCACAATGCGTCAACCATTTCTCACATCCGACATAGTCAAAATGAGCACAATGCCCAGTCATTGACCAACAGTCATGAAAAACCCATACCACAGGTGTAGAAATAGAAGATAAATACTTAAATAAAACCTCCATATTCAAAAAATACCCATGAATGTGATGAAGTTGAATAATATCAGGATGAATTTCCTCAATCTGTTGTATTAATCTTCTAGTGGCTCGAGTAGAGTGAAGACAATGAGTATCAAACAAACGTGTCATAATTCCATGCCAATACACATCCCATTTTGTACCTATTTTAATAGTCATAGATTGACTAGGCAAATGATTACGAGCATAAGTTATATAACTCTTCCAACCATGTGCAAGAGCTACTTGCCCTATTTGTTCAGCAATACGTCCTACAGAACCAGAATTCACCTCTATACTAATTTGAAGAAGAGTAAGCATAAAGATTAAAACTATTTTAGGGATAAATCATCTGTTATATAATTATAATTTCTATTAGGAATATTCCAATTCTTGCCATATCGTAAAGTCAAATATTCATTCACATCAATTGGAACTTTAAAATACTCATCATAAAAGAGAATATCTTTTGTATTCGACAACAAATAGGCAGGAATTACAATCTTACGAATTTTAGGTTTAGATTTAGCTATAAGTAAATCCTGCAAAAAAGCCCCACCTAAATAGTTCATAAACGAAATTATAAAATAAATAAAATTCACTACTTGACGAGAAAAAGAATGAGAGTTTCTATAAAGAGCAAGTCGTCTTAAACAGTTATAAATTGAATATAATAAATCAGATCCTTCTACTTTTGTCATTGTTGAATTATAAAAAGTACCATTTCGCAAATATGATTTCAAATTTATTTCGCAATTACAACGACGTAGATGAACTGTATTTGCAGTAATAATTACATCAAACCCTACTAAATAGAGCTCTCTTCCTATTGTTTTCGCTAAATGTTTATCAAATAAGAAATCAATTATTGCGATATCAATATCATCATCCCAAGGAATAAATGCTCTGTCTCGGACTGCACCCAATAATGTACCTGTATCTAAAATATATTTTATAGAGAATCTATCCAATATATCCCGTACAAGTAATAAGGATGCTAACCATTCTTTTTCTTTCTGATTCATTTCTGCAATACTTTATAATTATGCGTTGAAATCCGTCTTTCAACAGGGGGCATTTCCATATAATTTCCATAGAGTTGCATAAGCCATGAATTTGTCCCAACAGGTGCACTATAAGACTCATTTTCAAACACAACATTCATTTTACTTTGAAAAATAGAAGCACAAACGACCTCCCTATTCTTATAAGCTCCCTCCAAAAGATATTCTGATGATTTCTCCATAGAATATTTCATTGCATAGTTGTTTATAGCTTTTAAAACTGTATATAATGGAAAGGGAATAAAAATAAATTTCAAGAATGCAAGAATGATATTTTTAATCATTCCTCTTTTTCTCACATATTTCATTAATTTAAGAGTTGCAATATTTTGCAAAAACCAAACAAAATGACAATGTATTCTTTTTCTCATTTCTGAACTTGGCAGACCATCTATCGGGAAAACATCTATATTAACCCCGATATCATAGGAAGAGGAAGAATCGTCTACTAATATTGTATTTTTATCTAAAACTTTTCCAAAATGATAAGGATAAGTAGCATCCTTACTTATTGAAAGAAATTCGAATCTATCATGTTTAAATAACTTTTCAAATTTTAAATAATCAATACGAGGCATTACTATATCAATATCATCATCCCAAGGAATAAAACCTTGATGCCTCACAGCTCCCAATAAAGTTCCATACGCTAAATAATAATTCAACCCATTTTTTTCACAAAATATTTTTATTTCACTCAATATTTGTATCTGAATTTGCTTAAATTCATCACAAGACAACTCCTTCATAATATGTTTCAAAACAATTCACTAAAATCATCTAAGTCCACTGGATTATTTTGCAATCGCTGCCTATTTACACTCTCTAAAATGAAATACTTATTAAAATTTTCCGGCAACTTCAATGGCAATAAAATTCTTTTTTCTATATAGTCACCAATATCAATATTACACAGATTTTTTAAATATTCAATCTTTTGTTTATACAGAGATGGGGATATATTTTTTCTAATTCTATGTATATCCATATTTATTGACCAAAAAAAAGGAAATGTCATTGCTACTGCATGCCCATGTGGATACCCATAATAAGTTGTAAATGAATAAGAGAAAGCATGAGGCGCAGTCGTTTTAGTGATATTTATAGCACGACCAGCCCAATAAGCCCCCTCCGACACTTTATTTCTCATACTATTAGTAGGAGAATTTACAACTAATGGTAAATTAGGCCACAAAAGTTCAATTGCTCTCTTAGCAAATTCATCTGACTCTTTTGTAGCATAAGCATTCCAGTAAGCCTCTATAGCCTGAGCCAAAGCATCAAAACCTGCACAAGCTGTCAAATACCTCGGAGTATTGTATGTGAATGGGGGATATACAATTGCAACATCAGGTAAAATAGCATTATGTTCTACAGAATATTTCACTTTATTTTTATACAATACTGCAAAATGGGTCGCCTCACTTCCCGTACCGGCTGTAGTGGGAAGAACTATCAATGGAAGCAAATCTTTCTCTTTTTCAAATTTACCACTTGTAGGCTCACCAGAATAAGAATAAAAAAAGCGAAGTAGTTTAGCCATATCCAATACACTACCTCCACCAACAGCGACAATGACAGAACAAGAGTACTTACGTAATAGTAATAACCCTCTTTCCAAATCTTCGATTTTAGGATTTTCTTCAAAATCAAAATACTCCGTTACTTCACAATCTAATTCACTAAAAACAGCAGTCATAATAGATTTGGCACCACAAGTCTCATAAGAGTTTCTGCCACGCACCAAAAAAAGGTGAGAAAAAGAAAACTCCTTCAAAACTAAGAGCAAATTTTCGATTGAAGACTCTCCCAAAAAACAACGCTGCTCCATAAAATCATTGATTATTCAAGAAAAGCATAAAGGTATCTTTATTTTGTAAGGGAGTAGTAGTCGGACGTCCCAAATCCTTACGTGCTCCTTTTCTTACCTTAACCTCTAACAAAATAGGACCATGCATATACGTAATTCTTTTAAGGGCTTCACATAAGCTATCACTGTCTGAAACAGATAAAGCTGCCTCATAACCGCAAGCCTGAGCTATTTTACACAAATCAATATTAAAGGCAACTGTGGGTTGTCCACCTACAGAATCATGAGCCCCATTGTTAAAAATAACATGTACATAGTTGTCTGGATGTAAGGAACCTATTATTGCAAGCGATCCCATATGCATTAAAGTTGATCCATCACCATCGAAACAAAAAACTTTGCATTTTTTTTTCTCAAGAGCAATGCCTAATGCTATTTGAGAAGCATGCCCCATAGAACCTACTGTCAAAAAATCCTTCTCATGTTCCATAAAAGCAGAAGTACGGTATTCAAATAACTCACGTGATATCATACCTGTAGTAGAGACAATAATATCCTCTTTTGACAATGAAGAAGCTATAAGTTGAATAGCAGCCTCTCTTTTCAAAGGTAATATCACCTCTCCATCTTGTTGAAGCTTATACTCCTCAAAAGTTCCTTTGGGAATTACAAAAGCGAAAGGTTCATGTGTCTCATTCATATAAAAATTGGCATAATTCAATTGAGATAAGAATTCTGTTTCATTTTGAGACATAATGGCATATTTTATACCCATAGCTTCAAGTAAAGGAAGTGTCACTTTGCCCTGCTTAATATGCTGGGGCTCATCTTTTACTCCTGGCTCGCCACGCCATCCCACAAGTAACAATAAAGGAATATTGTAAACTTCTTTATCCGTTAATGACATTAAAGGATTGACAGCATTGCCAAGACCGGAATTTTGCATATAAACAACTGGTATTTTTTTTGTGGCTAAATAATATCCTGCAGCTAAACCAACTGCAGCTCCCTCATTGGCCGCGATAACATTTCGTTCTGTAACAAAATGATCGGTGATATATGCACACACATTTTTCAATAAAGAATCGGGAACTCCCGTAAAGAAATCCATTTGCATGGAGCAAAGAGAATCAATGAAAAATTTTGAAGATATCATAATAACAAGAATCTCAAATTAATAGAATATAAACGAAGTTATTTAGTACCCGGAATCAATTCTAATATTTCTTTGACAGGCATACATAAATCATTAGCTTCATATGAACGGGCATTAGCCAAAATGGACTTTGCTGTATTTAGCATGGCGGGATATGCACTTCTAAGCATATGATTGGCATAAATTACTACATTCACTCCCCATGATGCTAATTCATCTTCTGTTATATGATTATATGTTGTAGGAACAACCACAATAGGTATGGATTTATGCTTCTTACGCAAAGTCATACAGAACTCCCTAATATCCTTACCCGATTTATCCTTACTATGAATCATAATGCCATCAGCACCAGCCTCAATATATGCTAATGCACGTTCCATTGCATCATCCAGACCTTTACCTGCAATAAAGCTCTCAATACGAGCTATTATCATAAAATCAGCCGTTATCTGAGCACGCTTACCAGCCTTTATCTTATCGCAAAAACCTTCAATTGTATCCTGGGTATTTGAACAGCGTCTGTTCCAAAAAGCGAGTTCTTCTTCAGACCAATTTTATCTTCAATAATAACTGCTGATATCCCTAAGCGCTCCAAAGTACGAACTGTAAATACAAAATGCTCTATTTTTCCACCTGTATCTCCATCAAAAATTACGGGTTTAGTTGTACATTCCAAAGCGTCATTCAGATCATGAAGACGGGTAGTCAAATCAACAGCTTCAATATCCGGTTTTCCTTTAGAGGTAGAATCAGTAAGACTACTAGACCACATTCCATCAAACTCACGTTTAATACCGTTAACCTCAACACTCGTATTTTCGATAATTAAACCTGTTAATCCACTATGAGACTCACATATTCGAACAATTTTCTTGGCAGAAATCAGACGTTTTAGACGTTTCAAGCGAATTTCAGGGGTAGTACCAATTTCCTTTAACTGGGTATTTAACTGGGTGGAAGATATACCTTTTGTATAAGGAACATCTATCACTTTACCACCCCATTTAGAAATTGTATCTATGACACGTTGACGAGTTTCTTTTTGAATACCATCCTTCCAATCATCACCATGAACTACAAAATCAGGTTTTATCAACTCTAAATTAGGAACATAATCAAGAGTTGTTTGGGGAATCACTTCTTCAACGCCTTTCAAATTCTTCACAATTAGCGAACGCTGTTCATAAGTCAAATATGGCAAACGTTTATAACTAGCAATAGCAGCATCTGTCAATACTCCAACAGTTACAGAACCATATTTCTGGGCCTCGTGAATAATATTCAAATGCCCTGGATGAATAATATCAGCACTCATGCCGACATAAACTTTTTTGTTCATATTTCTGGTATATAATTAGTAATATAATTAACACTACTGAAGCTGTTTTATAAAAAGTCCATGAAAAAGTCGCAAATATTGCAGTATAAAAAAAGAATAACATTAATATCAATCTTGCGAAAGTTGCTTTTTTCTGAAACTTATAAACAGTAAACCGAGTTGTTATTCCCAAAAAGAATGGCCACAACAATATTCCAAAGTAACCAAAATCTAAATAATAAAATATCAATGCTGTATAAGCAAAATTGAAAGTTATACCATAACCGACAGTTATTAGATGTTCTTGAAGATAGCCACCTATAACTTGATTAGCGGTTGTATAACTTCCTCCTAACGCATGAATAAACATCTTTAAAAGTGTATCAAATCCACCAACAGTTGCTCTTCCATACCACAAGCCTAAAAAGGAATCATACTGATACTCAAAAGCATAATCTAACGCTCTAATAGGTCCCAACATATACCATACAAATTGGGACAACAATTCTTCAAATCCCATAAGGATGGTTTGTCCATCTATATCAGTGACTCCTTTTCTCAATGTAGTTTGAATAGAAACAATCACAAAAATTATTGCACAAAAGAAAAAAAGGAAAAAAGTAAATTTGAAAGAATATTTTCGAATATTGCAATGTAATTTTGAAGCAATCTGGGTTCTTAGTACAAATAACAATATAACATATAAAAAGAGAGCTAGATAGTTAGCCCTTCCTCCTCCTAAATAGCCATAAAGAAAAAAATAGAGAACAAATAACATTAAATATATAGGAGGAAACTTGCTCTTGAAGACTATACAATAAGCTAAAAAGAACTGCACTATTGTTTGAAAAGGAGTAAACAGAAACTGAAATAAATATATCTCATAATTTGTACTAAACAGAAGCCCAGATTCAAAAAGAGACTCTCTTGCTTCATCTGCACCTACCACCTCTAACAACAACAAATACTTACAAATATAATTATATAGAATAATGATACTTGATATTCCTGCTAACACATACCACCAATTAGTTTTTATGGCTAAAATATTAGCTCTATTTTTATAAATTGAATGATTGTATTTTATAGGAAATATACTAAAACCTATTAAAAAAGAAACAACATACCCTAACAATATAATGTATGTTTCATTTGAAACAAGAAATAAGTCGCAAGGATTAAATGTAGAACAAAATAAATATGCACCCCACCAAAACAAAAAAACATATAAGAATTTTTTTGATAAAAAATCCATTCTACTTTTTTTTAAAAGTAAAAATATGAGAGTAAAAAAGCAGAATACTATCAAACTCATTTCATACGAAATTTTCGACCTTTAGTCATCCACCAAACTGTCAAATACCCCCACCTATATATATCCATAATATTTCTAGGAAAGTATGAGAAAGAATAGAACAAAAATGTTACAGAATGGCATATGTAATTCCAGAGAGAGATATCCACTGAAGACAACATAGCCTTATTAACGTAAGCCATATATCTATAATATGGAAAATTAGAATTTATTTCTTTCAACTTTTTCGGGACAAATAAATCCCGTTTGTGAATTTGATAAGTTATATGACTAGTAATACCTATTTCGCTCTTTCGATATACACACATATTATCATAAAAATAATATATATCACCATAAAACGAACAAACTAGAAATAAAAAACGATCATAAGCAAAAGGAATTATGTCTATTGAAAGCAAGGGAATTATGTCACTTCTAAAAACAAAAGATGCAGTATGAAAAATACGATTTCCCATAACATCATCCATTTTTATTATATTCTTTCGTAATAGACAAAACAAATGTTCCCTATTTTCTTTTTCATATATAACAGTAGATTGATGAGCTGTTGCCGAAAAAGATTGATTTGCTTCTAACATTTTAATTTGAATAGATAGTTTCCGAGAATCCGTCCAATAATCATCTCCTTCACAAATAGCAATATATTTACCTTCGACCTTAGGATATATATATTTTGAAAAAATATCAATTCCTTTAGAATATTGATTCTCTTTTTGTAGAATAGTTTTAATCTGAAAAGGGCATTTCTTGATATACTGAGAAATTATTTCAGTTGTACTATCTGTAGAAGCATCATCATGTATTATCAATTCTACTTGAAAATCCACCTGCTGAGAAAAAATACTATCTAAGCATGAAGATAAATATTTAGCTTGATTATAAGTAATGCAAATAATACTTACCAATGGCTTCATAAAACTATAAATTCAATAATCCTCTACGGCGTTCTTTAATTTTTTTTACAGGTATTCCTGCATATACCCCCCATTCATCAAGGCTTTTATTAACCAAAGACATAGCTCCAACTACACACCCCTTAGATATTTTCAACTTTGGAAACAATATACTTCCTGAACCAATTTGCACATATTCTTCTAACAAAACGGAACCACCCTGAACATTTATTTTGCTTTTATCATGTATTGGACCTATTAAAAAATCACCACTAAAATCATCCATTGAGCTAAAAATTGTTGCACGAGGAGAAAGTCCTGTATTATCACACATCGTTATTCCATAGGCTCCATAAAGTGCACAATAAGCAGAAATATGAATATTTGATCCAAGTTTAATATTCCCAGATAATATACAAAAGTCGTCAATACGGACATTATTACCTATTTCAATAGTAGAAGGGGTATAAAAATGAGCAAAACGACTAATTTTCAAATTATCTCCATATTTTTTAAACCCTAACGATTTTATTTCTTCTTCCGTTAAAAAAGACGTACTACCAATCATAAAAAGATTATTTCGATATAACCGATATTACTCTATCGATTTCTATTTGTGATAAAGAATTATATATAGGCAAACATATTACACTATTTGCCACCCGATTTGCTACTAATAGATTCTCAGGCTTAGCCGATTCCAATCCTCGATAAGTAGAAAATTCGCTTATCAACGGATAGAAATACCTACGCCCCAATATATTCCGTTCCTTCATCTTGAAATAAAGTTCATCGCGTGTCATGCCATATTTCTCAGAATCCACGAATATGGGAAAGTAAGAGTAATTATGACGGACTCCGGGCATATCTTCCATAAAAGTGATACCAGGTACATGTTCCAAGCCTTTACGATACATGATAGCCACTTGACGACGAGCTTCAATAGCTACATCCACTTGTTTCAAATTCAACAAACCATAAGCACTACGTACTTCGTCCATCTTGCCATTGATACCCGGAGCTATGACAGTCGTTTCCCCTGCAAAACCGAAATTTTTCAAATAGTCGATACGCTTTTTAGTCTTCTCATCATGGCAAATCAGAGCACCACCTTCAATCGTATTGTAAACTTTGGTCGCATGAAAACTCAAGGTTGACATATCACCGGCATTCAGAATTGACTTTCCAGCAACTTCTACCCCAAAAGCATGGGCAGCATCATAAATGACCTTTAAACCGTATTTGTCCGCTATCGCTTGGATACGTTCTGTATCACAAGGCTTGCCATAAACATGTACCGGCATAATCGCCGTTGTCTTGGGGGTTATTGCCGCTTCTATTTTGTCCGGATCAATGTTACAAGTTTCTGGATCAATATCCACAAATACCGGTTTGATTCCATTCCACCACAAAGCATGAGTGGTAGCTACAAAGCTATACGGAGTTGTTATCACCTCACCAGTAATACGCAATGCTTGCAGAGCACACATCAAAGGCAGTGTGCCATTGGTAAAAAGACTGATATAAGGCACCTTCAAATATTCACACAAGGCTTTCTCCAATTCTTGATGATAATAACCGTTATTGGTCAGCCACTTACGGTTCCAAATATCCTGTAAATAAGGAATGAAATCGTCAAGCGAAGGAAGTAATGGAGAAGTAACTGTAATCACTTTATTTTCCATCTTACTATAAAAATATATACTGATTTCTATTTTTTGTGAAGAGCCGACAACCCAAGCCGTTTTACCTCATAAAGATACTCTGGTAATCTTAATCTTTCATAAACAGCAAAAGCTAATGTCAAACCAACAATAATCTGAATGGGCAATTGAATATAAACGGATATATCCAATAAGGAAAAAAGCCACATGACAGCAGCAATTGTCAAAGAAACTGCAAAAACCGGAAGCACATCCTTGATTTGTTCTATGGTAGAATAGCGTATCAAGTCGGCAGAATAGTGGCTATTTAAGAAATAGGCTATGAAAGAGGTTAAGACACTCCCCCACAGCATATATTCGATGCCATAAAAAATACCTATCAGAATAGGAAACACCGCAATGGTCTTCTTTATGATTTCTAATTTCAGAAACAAGTCCGAACGTCCTTTCACCTGCAAAATATTCAGATTGATGGCATGAAGCGGATAAAGCATACCGCTGAAACAAATGATCTGCAGAAAGGAAACGGCAGTCAACCATTTCTCACCGATCAGAATTATAATCAAAGGTTTAGCCACAGCTGCAAGTCCCAGCATGCAAGCGAATGTCACAAGCATTGTAGTCTTTATTATCTGCCGATAAGCTTCGCGCAAGCGCTCCGGTTCTTCTTGAATGGAACTAAGCACCGGATAACTGACACGCTGGACAATACTGGTCAGATTACTGGAAAATATCGTATTGAACTGCTCTGCACGAGTATATTGCCCCAACTGTGCAGAACTGTAACAACGGCCTATAACCACATAATAAACATTCTTGTAAAGAGTATCCAATAATCCGGACAACAAGAGCTTATAGCCAAAGCCGAACATTTCCTTGAAGCTTTTTACGGAGAATTCCCATTGGGGCATCCATTTACAGAATATCCAAAGAAACAGAGAATTCAGAATCTGCCGGGAAAGCTGTTGCCACACCAAACTCCATACTCCAAAGCCCACTATAGCCATGCCTACGCCAATCAATCCACTTGAAACAGAAGAGATTATGGATACTTTGGTCTGTGTCTTAAAATCAATACCTCTTACTAATATGGTACGGGGAATGATACCCAATGCATTAACAATCAGAATCAGCCCTATTACCCTTAACACATCTATCAAAACCGGTTCTTTAAAAAACAGACTGATAGCGGGAGCAGCTACATATAAAAGGATGTATAAAACAATACTAACTATCAAGTTAAACAAGAAAACCGTATTGTAGTCTACCTTTTCAATACGTACTTTCCGTATCAGTGCATTAGAGAAGCCACTGTCGACAATAGAGTTGGACACCGCTATGAAGATAGCTATCATAGCCATAATGCCATATTCGGCAGGAGTCAAGAGACGGGCCAATATCAGGCCTACCAAAAAGGTAACACCGGAATTGGATATGTTATCGATAAAGCTCCACTTCGCACCATGGACAGCTTTATTTTTCAAAGATTCGGGCAATATTGTTACAAATTATTATTCAATCTCCTCCACCAGCGACGCATGCACAAACGTCGTCGCCACCGCCATCACCCCCTCGATGTTCACCACCACCCTCCTGTCATGGCGCACACGCACAAACACCCCTTCCACTCCTTCGAAGATGCCGCCGGTGATACGTACCCGGGTTCCTTGGGAGAGGTTCAGTTCGGTGGGTTCAAGATAGAGCACAGCCTGGTCGTAGGTGCCCAGACACGGCGATGAAGCTGCGCATCTGTGAGTCCGGGATGACGATGGGCTGGCGGGTTTCGCGGTCCATGATATAGCGGATGGGGATGTTCATGCCCGGTTTGTTCTTTATTTCGTCCATACGCTCGCGGGTGGAGCGGACGAAGACCAGGTTATGGACTGCAGGAACAAGCTTGCGCAGACGGCGCTCTTTCCTCACGACATACTCATAGCGCATGGGTATATAGTTTTCAATGCCCGCTGCATCCAGGTAATCCTTGAAAAAAAGCTCTCGGCTATAGGTGACACGCACTGCATACCAGTGCATTTCTGCATTCTCGTTCACGAAAAAATATGATTGGGGGACACCGGAGTAGCGAAGTACCTCCCGGTCAAGTAATGTAATGCGGTTACTTTAAATAGGCTATATGCATTCATTTTATTTCAAAACCCTCCACCATCTCGGAAGGAAGGCGACGAAATAGTTATATTCAAGCTATCTTGCGATAAGCCGTTATCAACGAAACGTTTATGATGAAAGAAATGTTTTATAACACGTTCCGTTTAATGAACGCAAAGGTAACGTCAAGAAATGAAAGTACAAAATATTCTGATTGATAAAATGATAATCTTTTTTAATGCAGGTATCATCACACTATATATCAAAGAATTACGCCTATTAGGTAAGATACACGCGCACGCGCGTCATTTCTTATCTTTTTAAAGAAAGGGTGTGTTACATATATAACCATAGGTTCCGGTACCTCACCCTATACATACAGACTACACACACGCTTCACTAGTTCACGGAGAGGGGCACCACAGATTACACAGATTGGCACAGAGGAGCACAGAGAAGAATTCTTCGCTACGTTCTGAGTGACGGATACTCACGGAAACAAAAGGATGATACGCACGGACATACACAAAAGTGATACGCACAGAAATTACAAAAATCCGTGCTAATCCGTGTAATACATAGTGCACAGACTCCTCTTTTTTGTTAATTTTGCAACCGATTTACTAACTTAATATAAAATTAGATTTTCAAATTGTAATTATGAGAACAAAAAAACGCCAATTAGCGTGATGCAAATCAAAGGGAGGGATTACCAAGTGCTGTACACCAAAGAGAGCAAAGAGGTGCAAGTGGCCATCGACCTGCTTTCTATGGTAGAACACAAGTCGTTAACCGTGGAATACAAGGAGCGGAAGGCTTTCCTGACACCCTTTATCCCACTGCTGATAAATCCTCAAAAGGAACACGGACTGAAGGGTGTAAGCCCCTTCGCCAAGCTGCTGCATCTGCTTGTAAACTTTATGGACGCGGACGGAAGCGGCAATACGCTGAACCCCGATTGCATTGAGGATGAGATATATAAGCTCTTCAATGAGCTATATCCCAAGGAGTAAAACGGACCAAGGAATTCAAATTGTAAAAAAACGGCTGTCCCACTGCGGATGGCCGTTTTTGCTTCCTAAGGAAATAAACGACATCTTTGCGCCGCCAATAAGGCAAACTTAATACAAATCGAATGGAAAACATTCCAGTGACCACCTACCGTGGTTTCAGCACCGTCAGCGGGGAGACAACCTTCACGCAGGACATGGCTGACATAAGAAACGGCAAGCATGCCAAGTTAATCATCAAAATCGCCAGCCTCGTGGCGCAGGGAAAGGTGGAGGAAGCCAACCACGTCAAGAAGCAGCTTCCCTTCAGGACCCTCACGGCCAACTACCGGGAAAGAAGGCTCGCACCGAGCATCACCCGCTACAACCCCGTCATCACGCTTGACATCGACGACCTGGAAGAAGGACAGTTGGAGCAGACCCGGACCCTCATCAACGAAGACCCGCACACCCTGGGCAGTTTCCTCTCCCCCAAAAGGCACGGCTACAAGCTGTTCGTCTTCATGCAGACGGAATACACCCGGCGTCTGTATGACCGTCTCCGGCAGGGCGAGGTGACCTACGCCACGCTCGAGGAGATACACCTGAAGCTGTACAGCGCCGCCAAAGAGCACTACGAGGCCCTTCTCGGAGTAGAGGTGGACGGAAGCGGAAAGGACATTTCGCGGGGATACTTCATGTCCTTCGACCCGCATGCCTATATCAATGCCGCACTGCTGGAACAGATTTCTCCGTTGCCGGCACGCATCATCCCGCCTGCGAAGAAGGAGAACAGCCCAAAGAAGACGCCCGTCGAAACGGTACACCCCCTCCCCGCCTCCTCTGCCGCCACACCGCAGGACGCAAAACCTTGGGAGAAGCTGATATGATTCGGACAAGAGTATCCCGACGTGGAATCTCCCCTGCACAATGCCTACATCTATACCGACAAGACCAGCGAAGCCGCCACAAAGAAGGAAGAGAAAAAGCCCGTCATCAACCAAGTGATGAGCTTTCTGGAAGAGCACTACGGCATCCGCAGGAACCTCATCCTGGACCGCCTCGAATTCATGCCCTACACACCGCCCGAAGAAGCCGGAAAAGGTTACCGCCCCATGCGCGGAAAGGACTACAACACCATGTTCGTAGACCTGCAGATGGCCGGCATCTCCTGCTACCAGAATTTCCTCAGAGCCGTGATAGACTCCAACTACGCCAAGGAGTTCAACCCCTACACCGACTATCTGTACGCGCTTCCCCCCTGGGACGGGACGGACTACATCGCCCGGCTGGCCGACACCCTGACGACCGAGAACCGGGAGCTATGGCAGAAGGGCTTCAAACGGTGGATAGTGGGCCTGGTGGCCTGCGCACTGAGCGACGAGGACATGAACCAGCTCGTCATCATCCTCTACAGCGAGCAGGGAAAGGGAAAGAGCAGCTGGATTCGGCGCCTGCTGCCGCCCGAGTGGAAAGAGTACTTCTACAACGGCATAATAGACCCGAGCAACAAGGACGATGCCCGCCTGCTCGCCACGCGAATCATCATCAACATGGAGGAGTTCGAAGGCGTGAAGCCCGGCGAGCTGGCAGCATTGAAGCGAATCATCGCGCAGGACAACGTGACGCAGCGCAAGGCCTACGACATCGAAGCCTTCACCCTGCCCCGCCACTGCTCCTTCATCGCGAGCACCAACAACCGGCAGTGCCTGCAGGACATCGGCGGAAACCGGCGTTTCCTCCCCATCACCGTCACCGGTATAGACTACCACACCCCGGTGAACCATCCCGGTATCTACGCCCAGGCGCTCGCCCTGCTGAAAGGCGGATTCAGATACTGGTACGAGGGCGAGGAGATAGAACAGTTGAACAAGCACAACGAACGGCACCGCATGAAAGACCCCGTGGAGGAGAACCTCTTCGTCTTCTTCCGCAAACCGCTGCCCGAAGACCTGCAGACAAAGTGGCTCCCTGCCAGCGTCATACTGACCAAGCTCAGCATATTCGGGAAGGTGCAGGTGAACCCGCACACCCAGCTGGTACTGGTGCAGGCACTGGAAAAATACGGATTCGGCACACGGACCAACGAGCAGGAGACGACCGAATATGAGGTAGTGGACATCCAGCTATATCAGTAACCGGTATTCGAGGAGAAGAGAGAAGCCCCGTAACATATATTGTTGTGCATGACAACATATATTGTTACGGGGCTTTACATATATTGGCGTTTTCTTTACACGGCTTCCCTATTTCCGGCCGGCATCCTGTCAGGGTTCTCCCAGATACTTCACCAGCACTTTCACTTCCAGCGGAGTGAAGGTGCGCCGGTATTTGTTGTAGCCCACCTTCTCCAGCTCACCCTTCAGCGCCTTGTTGTGGCGTATCCATGCCGCCAGGGTATAGATGGCATTGCTGATGCAGTAAGTCGGGTTGTAGAGCATGGCAAGCTCCTCCTTCGAATAGGCGTGGATGCGGAACGGACGAAGGTCTTCCTCCTCCTCTTCCCTCTTTTCTTTTTCTGTTTTCATTCCTTATGTTATTGGTTGATTATTACACCATAAAGATACTGAATATCAGCGGTATGACCAAGCGTATACAGACATAAACGGGCATCGGACGAAGAACTTTTCCTGAACAGAAAGGAAACGGGAAAGAGACGGCGTAACCCGAAGAAAGCCATGAGCAGAAAAAGCCGGAGAAGTACTTTTGCAGCACCCCTCTTCCCCCCCCTAAAGGAGAAAGAGAAGAGTATTGCAATACGGGACTTTAATTTCTAATTGTTAATTTTTAATTATTTAATTGTTTATGGGAGTACCATTCAAGAAGATTGCGAGGAAAGATCCTCGAAAGGCAGATGCGGTGGCAAAGTTCTACCCGCAGCTGGTGACACTGGGCGACAATGCGACGCTGGACGACATTGCGTATGTGATGAAAGAGAAGAGTTCGCTGACACTGGGAGACATCCAGAGTGTATTGACCAATTTTGTGGAGGCCATGATAACAACCCTCTACAGCGGCCAGTCAGTGAATATCAAGGGGATGTAAAGGAGTGCACCGCCAAGAACATCAAAGCGGTGAAAATCAATTTCCGGCCTTCCAGCACCGTAAGACCGGACATCGCCGCCACGCGTGCCGGGCAGAAGATTGACTTCTACGACCTGGAGGCATTGGTGAACAAGGGAGACGGTGAAGGAGGAAGCTCCGGCGGCGGTTCCGGCTCGGGAGACGGAGGCGGTTCGGACGGAGACCAGGGCGAAAATCCGTTGGGATAAGTATGACTGATTTTACTACCGATTCGTATGTTCAACTTTTAAAACGTATATAGCATGAAAAAAAGTATCTGGGATAAAATTCTGAAAGTCGTAATTGCAGTAGCCTCTGCCATCTTAGGGGCATTGGGAGCCAATGCGATGAACGTGAACATTTAAGTCGCCGGAAAGAAAGGACGGCAGGAAGAGGAAACCCCGAAAAAGGTTTCCTCTTTCTCTTCCCTCTCTATACAGCGCAGGATACGCCAGTCGCAGCTACGCACCCAATAGCGGAAAGCCATGTTCGGGTGGAAATGCTCCGAGAAGTCCAGCAGACGTTCCAAATCAAACTCCTCGGAGATGACACCGGCACCGCTACGGAATGCATCGTAGGCGTTACAGTCCTGCTCGATATGCGCCGGAACCATCAGCAAAGGCTTGCCCAGATACATCGCCTCGCAGACCGACTCGAAGCCGGCAGTGGTGGCATAGGCCTTGCAGCCTGCCATGTAGCGCAGGAACTTGACGTCATCGAGCTGATGGAAACTCAAGGTGTCGTCCACACGGCACACCTCGGCTTCGTCCTGCTTGTCCCAGAAGAAGTGGAGGGGTATTTCCGGATGGGCACTGTGCCAGTGGAGGATATTCTCGCCAAAACCGGAGTTTACCATGTATCCGTGGAGATAATCCCCTTCCGTACCTTCGCACGACAGCACCTCCCTCCGCAGCAATGGCGGAACCACGCGGACATACGCTTCTTCGTCATCCTCCATCTCGCGGAAGGAAAGGGCGAGCTTTTCGCGGGCACCTATGCACGTGAGGCGGGTGAAAAGGCGGAGCAGCCACAGATGGAAGCCGTTCTTACCGGGAAACTCGAAATCGCGGTGCAGGAACAGGTACTGGTGCCCGACGCTTATTTGAGGAACGGAAGGACGGAAGAAGAGATAGGTCATCCCCGTGAGCAGTTCGTAGAAGTTGATGACCAGTTCGGCACCACTCTCCTCGATGCGGCGGTGTATATAGTGCATGCTTTTCAGATAGACGGGCAGACGGGTGAGATTATAGGCCACACTACGCGCAAGACTTGCCCGCTTGTTGGCAGGCGTAGGCAGGAAATTGGGACTGAGAAAACGTTTCACCGGAGCTTGGATGCTGCGGTTGAAGAAACCGGGCAGACAGCGCGAATTGCTTTTGCCCACCAACACTTCCACTACCTCGTGACCGTTGCGGCGCAGCAGCTCTTCCATTGTTATGGCTTGGGTCAGATGCCCGCGGCCTTCTCCTTGAACGATAAAAAGGACTTTCATTGGGACGACTTGATGATTTACAAATTAATGTTGAAACACATGCAGCACATGACGTTGCATTTAGTTGATGCAAATATCGCACCTCCGTGTTACGGCAGAATGTGAAGAATGTGACAATTCGGTTATAAATGACAAAAGTCACACCGGCATCGCGCAGACATGACTTCAAGAGAATTTATGGAATAAATACGTAAAAAGGATAATTCGGTCGGCATATGATGCCGGAATATCAGACAAATTCCTCGACCATATACATATCACTGACAAAATCGTCAACAATCTGTTCCAGGTTTTCGCAGGCTTCGTCAGGCGTTTCACCGTAGGCGCTGCACAACACATTATTCATAAAATAAGCGTAAAAACCACCGCCGGCTGCCGCCTCTACGGTATAGTCATTTCTGTTCAGTTTCATATTCGGGCCTCCTTTCTTTTTTTACGCTGCAAAAATGAGGGAAAGTTGTTACGAGGAGATGTGAAGGAGGTTACAATAGTATGTAGATTGGTTGGCTTTGATGCAGTGGAAAATAAATGGATTGAATATTAGGAGTTTTCATTTATTCAGTTTACCTTTGATTAAAAATAAAAGCAATGGGTAAAATTAAACCATATAAAGAGCAGGACTCTTCCAAACAAACGGCACAAGAACCGATGATGGCAACTTATCATCAATCAGCCATACCGATGGACGACTTTATCAACAGTATTCCCCGAGATGCTTTGGCTGAAGCCCTTCTATTTGCCTTAGAAGAGAATAAAGCAGGACACTGTATATCAAACTCCCAAATAGAGAGTATGATAAATGAACGCATGGGATGGAAATAGTCTGGTCTAAGTTGGCTTATGAGCACTTTTTAGAGATACTTATTTATGTAGAGAATAATTTTGGCATGTTGACGGCACAGAAAACACGTCAAAAGATACAAGACAAAGTAAATCTTTTAGCAAAACATCCGTATATAGGAATTATAGACAGTAATTTTTCTACTCTATTTAACAACATTACTGTCCGTCATTTAAAACTTTCCCCTAACGTGATATATTATTTGATTGATGAGAATAGGATTGTCATTGCAGCAATGCTTCATTCAAAACAATCTCCGGAAACTGTACGTAAAACAATCTCAGAATTTCTGAAGCAATATAAATAGCTGTTCATCAATTCATGATGAGAGATAACTCTATAAATTTAAAACCGAGAGGACGTATCAAGATATACAATCACCCCGGATTACGCGGATTAACGCAGATAAAAGTTTCTGATTATCAGAACTCCTAAAATCATCTGTGTTAATCCGCGTAATCCGGGGTGGGTATTATTAATAGGAACGTGCGAAAATCACGCGGCAGGCAGAAGGCTTGCCGGTAACCATACACTTGCCCGGTTCCTTGTCACCCGGAACAAATGAATCGAAGGGAATACAACGGATGGTTGCTTTGGTCTCTTCCTTGATTTTCTCTTCGGTTTCGGTAGTCCCGTCCCAATGAGCCAGAATGAAGCCGCCTTCTTCAATCTTTTCCTTGAATTCCTCGTAGCTGTCCACGCTGGTGATGCGGCTGTTACGGTAATCGAGCGCTTTCTTGTAGACATTTGCCTGAATGTCCTCGAGCAAATCCTTCACGTACTCTTCGATACCCTCGCAGGAACGCGTCTCCTTCTCCAGTGTATCGCGACGCATGATTTCCATTGTATTGTTCTCCAGGTCGCGGCCACCCATCACCAGACGAACGGGAACACCCCAAACTTGAAGCCCGGACGTTTGTTGTCGGCATTGTCGTACTTCACGGAAATGCCCATCGATTTCAGCTTGGCAACAATGCCTGCCACTTTCTCGTCAATCTTAGCCAGCATCTCCGCATTCTTGTAGATAGGTACGATGACTACTTGTATCGGAGCCAGGTGCGGAGGAAGTACCAGACCGTTGTCATCGGAATGCGTCATGATAAGCGCTCCCATCAGACGGGTGGAAACACCCCAGGAGGTAGCCCAAACATACTCCAGCTTGTTCTCCTTATTGACGAACTGTACATCGAACGCCTTGGCGAAGTTCTGTCCCAAGAAGTGGGAAGTACCGCTCTGCAAAGCCTTTCCGTCCTGCATCATCGCTTCGATGGTGTAGGTGTTGAGGGCACCGGCAAAACGCTCGTTGGCAGACTTCACGCCCTTTACCACGGGCACCGCCATGTATTTTTCGGCAAACTCGGCATATACATTCAGCATCTTTACCGCTTCTTCTTCGGCTTCCTCGCGAGTGGCATGTGCCGTGTGTCCTTCCTGCCAGAGGAATTCGGCGGTACGGAGGAACAGACGGGTACGCATTTCCCAACGGAACACGTTTGCCCACTGGTTGCACAAGATAGGCAGGTCGCGGTATGAATTGATCCAGTTCTTGTAGGTGTTCCAGATGATGGTTTCGGAAGTGGGGCGGATAATCAGCTCTTCTTCCAGTTTTGCAGCAGGGTCCACCACCACACCGCCGCCATTCGGATCGTTCTTCAAACGATAGTGCGTCACGACGGCACACTCTTTGGCAAAGCCTTCCACATGTTCCGCTTCACGGCTGAGGAATGATTTCGGAATAAGCAAGGGGAAATAAGCGTTGACGTGTCCCGTTTCCTTGAACATATCGTCCAACTGACGTTGCATCTTCTCCCAGATAGCGTATCCGTAGGGCTTGATCACCATACAGCCGCGTACTGCCGATTGTTCTGCCAAATCGGCTTTTACCACCAACTCGTTGTACCACTGAGAATAGTTCTCACTACGTTTGGTAAGGTCTTTCAATTCTACTGCCATTCTATTTCGTTTTTTAAAGTTTTCGTTGATTTCTCTAAACAGTCGGCAAAAGTACAAATTTTAAAGGAAATTTATTTGAAAAACAAATAGTATTTTTAATAGAACCGAAAACACACTAATCTACATATTCTATTTTAATCACAATCTTCCTGCTTTTAACAAGTTCCCCCTTTCCCCGGACAGAAGGCTGGTGAATGTCCGAAGGGAAAAACAAGAAGAAACTGCCGGCATCGGCAGAGTAGTGTTTTATCCGGGAAGAGGTATAAAAAGCAACATCCTTTTTTGAATTATACGCCTGACGTACTTCGACGTCACTTGCCAGCCCCATCTTTTCATTTCCCCAGAGTACATACTGAAGGTCGACAAAACGGAGGTGACTTTCAATATTCCCTTTCTCCACCTCTTTGGGAATGTATTCACTGACCGTAGCCCAGCATTTCCCCTCCAGAATGACATGGTTGCCAATGGACAGCGCTTCCAAATCATGTTCGGCAAGAAAGCGGAATGCAGCATCCCAGACATCCTTGTTCTTATGATATTGGCAGGCAAATTCAACAGCATTGACTGATTTATGGGGAGAGACAGTCCAGCCATTGGACCAAACGGCACTTTTCATCCATTTCTTCGCATTTCCGGAAGTCCACTCCGGACTTGTCTGTGCTGATAAATACATACAAAAGAGTATTAATGAATAAATAATTGATATACGCTTCATATTTTTTATTTTATCGTGAATTGAAACTGGTCATAAGATTCCGTACGCCATGCCTTGTCCTTGGTTTGAGGAGAAAAGCCGAAAAGCGGAGAATAGGTCCTGACCTGCACCGTATGTCCGTCGGGCAGGAATTCGAGCAGACGCAGCCAGCCGTCTCCCCCGTTTCCACTCATGCCGCCACCCAACGCCTGGCAGTTGAACATCATCTGGTGCACATCGTGTCCGGCTGCATTCTTGTCGGTACGGAATCCCGTGGTATAGTCCAACCGTTCATTCGGAGTGGCATAGTGCCCGCACAGCACAAGACGGATGTTGGCGGAAGGTTGCACCAGCTTCTGCCAGATGCCTTCGCCCGTATTGGACGGGGTTATCTTATAGCCTTCCTTGGTGATGCGCCTGCTGTCGAAGCCGGTAAGGTAGGAATGGGTGATGAGAATCACCGTATGGTCCTTGAAGCGCGGGGTAGCCACCAGCTCCCTTGCCCATGACAAGACCTCATCACGTGGGGCAAATTCAACGGCAATAATCAAAATCCTCCCCCAATGCTCGTCCGTTATCTCCATGGCGGCATTTTCCAGCGTAGGCAGGCCGTTTCTATTATTGGTTGCAGCCACGATGGTCTTTTTCCATTGGCTGTTGCGCTCTATCGGGAAATATTCAGGGAAACGGGTCATCGAGTTCTCCGAACGGGTGTAGCCGTAATCATGGTTTCCGGTAGAAATGAGATAAGGGACCTTGTTGTCCAACCGCCCGAAAGCCCGCGACACAAATGTCCACTGCTCCCGGCTCGTAAGATTCCCGAAACGCGGGAAGGGAGGTAGAATACATTCATTCTGGTCTACCAAATCGCCCGTACAAAGCACCGCCTTTACACGGAGGGAGTCTATATGATGAGCGGTCCACGCCGTCATCAGCTCAAAAACCGGCTGGTTATAGTCATACTTCACGTAGTTTTGCGGGTCGCCCAGCAGGACGATGGAAAAAGAATTAGGATTGCACAAATGCTGCTGGTTGGTATTGACTTGTGCCCGGAGCTGGAGGAATGCCAGCAGGCATCCCAAACAAAGAATGATTCTGTTTTTCATGGTTGCGTACTGAATTGATAAATACATGTCTGTTTATAAAGGTCTCCTTCACGTAATACGATGGAGGGGAAATGCGGATTGTTCGGTGTATCGGGAAAGCACTGGGTTTCAAAGCAGACGGCGCTACGACGCGGATACACAGTGCCATGCATGCCCGTGAAGCCCGGCAAATAATTGCCGGTGTACATGATAAGCCCCGGCTCTGTGGTATAGATATCCATTCTGCGCCCACTGGACGGACTGATGCAGGTGGCGGCGAAAGAGAGCTCATGCAGCGCGGGTTTCTTCAAGACAAAACAGTGGTCATAACCGTGGCCGTTGAGCAACTGCAAGTCTTTCCGGTTGATGCGTTCGCCTATGGAATGGTAGTCGCGGAAATCAAAAGGCGTATCGCCCACTGCCCTGACTTCACCGGTATTGTTCGTATTCATGTCGATAGGCAGGTAGAAATCCGCGTTTATCCTCACCAGATGGTCTTCAATGGAAGTAGTGGGAGTTTCCATGCCCGCCAGGTTAAAATAGGCATGATTGGTGGGACAGAACAAGGTGTCGCGGTCTGTCTCCGCCTCATAATCTATACGGAACCCATTGTCGTCCGTCAAGGTATACATCATCCTTACCGTAACATTGCCCGGAAAACCGGCTTCTCCATCGGCATGGAAATGCCGGAGGAGAAGTTGGTTTTCACACGGTTGCTGTGCTTCCCACACCACCGTGTGAAAACCGTTATCACCACTGTGCAGAGTATTAGAAACAGAGTTAAGCTGTAAGTGATAATCTTTTTCTCCTACACGGAAAGCGCCGTGCAATATGCGTCCGGCTACGGGGCCTATAGTAGCTCCTATATAATAGTCCTTGCTTTGCCTGCGGGCCTCTTCCAGCGTATCGAAGCCTATGACGACATTTTCAAACTTACCATGACTATCAGGAGCCATGATGGATAAGACGATGGCCCCGTAGTTCGTGACGCACATCTCCATACCGCTGCCATTGCGCAGTATATAAAGGCCGGTATCCTTTCCGTTGATTACGGACTGGAAATTATCGGGATTCAATCCCGCCAGGTTGGTCTTATCTTTCATACTTTCTAAACTTCGGGATATTCGTTGCACAACAGATGTTCGGCCGGAACATCCTCTTCTATCTGCGGGAAACGCCCCTTGGGGGTGAGGAAACGGTTGTCTCTCATGTCATCGTTCACTGTAGAGACTTCGCCTACCAGACAATGGTCGTCCTCGGCCCAGAAAGTATGGTAGAGATAAGGCTCATAACAAATGCTTTGTCCGGGAGCAAGACGCACCGTTTCTCCGGGAGCTACCCGTGTACTGACTCCGTCGATGGAAACGACAAGCGGTTCTTCAGTCAGCATTTCAGTTTCCTTGTCGGCCTTCCACAGACGCATGCAGAGGATTCCTCCACCCCGGTTGATGATGTCTTCCGTTTTCAGCCAATGGAAATGGGTAGGAGTAACTTGTCCGCAGCGGACAAACATAATCTTTTCACAATAGGGTTTGTCTTTCTTCTGCAGACTTCCATTACGGAGGGTTACCAGAGTCAGGCCGATTTTCAGGAAATCGCCCCAGCCGAAGTCGGTCAAGTCCCAGCCCATGGCTCTTTCCCGGATGTCATTACATTCCGGTCCTTTGCTTTTCCAGTCGTCCGGAGTCCAGTCCGCCCATGGCGGCAACATGAAGTGGTACTTTGTCATAAATGCTTTGGCTTCGCGGATATATTGATTGATTTCACTGCGTTTCATATTTGTCTATTTTTTAAGGTGTTATACTTTTATTTCTTCAATAATTCTTTCAGCGGGATAGCCTGGAACTGAATGTCGGCTTGGCTCCCCTCATAAAAGATACCTATGGTATGCTCGTCAATGGAAGTCATGCAAGAGTACCCCGCCCCCCTACCTTCATCCAACAACATCCAATACTCCTCGGGCCAAGTTTGCCCGTCATCGAAACTCACCTTAATGGTAATGTTGTTACGGCGCTCTTTTGAATTAGGATTGGCAAAGAGTAATACATGACGTTCTTCTCCGTCTTCAATATAATCATGGCGCAGCAAGGATGCCTGGCAAGCCGGTTCAATGAGAGCTCTGCGCGACGTGGGATGTTCCGTCCACGTTTTTCCCAAATCGGCAGTGACGGCAATGGCCCGCCCATTACCTTCCTGACGTCCCCGGTTGCTGCGCTCACGCATGTTCAACATCAAGGAATGGTCTGAAAGTTCTACCACCTGACATTCGTTGGTATTGTAGTAGGCCGGTTCGCCTACGGTCCAGTTTTCGCCCTTGTCTTTACTCCACATGATTGTAGAGAACTGAAGCCCGTCTTCGTTCCGCCCCTCTACCGGAAATACCAATGTACCGTCTTCCATTGTGATGCCACGACCCGGTCCGGGAGCAAGCAGCCACCATTTTTCCTTTTTTACTTGGCGGGTAATATTACGCGGCTCACTCCAGGTAAGTCCGTCGTCGGTACTCTTACTAATCAGGAATTGAGAACTTTGTTTGACACCATATCCCGGCTGAGAACCGTGCGCACGCCACTGGTGGTTCCATACGGTCGAGGTATCGGTAAGATTCTCTATCCATTTGCCCGTCTTGGGGTCCAAGACTCCGTGCATCCATAACCCTATGACATAGAGGTCACCGGTGAAATCATCCGACAAGATGCAACCATCACTCACTCCATTATATTTCTGAGGTAGCCCGCCCCATTCTTTCATATCCAGAACAGTCTGCATGGGTTGCCAAGTCCGCCCTCCATCTTCACTGCGATTGATGGCAATATCAATGTCGCCCTGCAAATCGTCATCTCTTTCATTGCGTGCATCATACAAGGCCAGCAAGGTACCTTTCGTCGAAGTCACCAATCCGGGAATGCGGGAAGTGTGTACCCCGTCCTGACCCGGCTGCCGCAGGGCCACTCCTATACGGAGCGGCTTTACTGCGGGCAACTGGCGGATGCCCACCAGCCCCAGGTCTGTCTGGACACTGCTACATGAGATTTCAATCTTGCTTGTAGCCTGCGCCGCATCATCCCTCAGTCGGAGTGTCACCCAGCATGTCAGTGTATCTTCCTCTATCTGCCGGCCTACCTTAAAACTCAATTGTTTGTTCACCGGTTTGGCACTTGCACAAACCTGCCCACAATTCTCATCCAAGAACAGCGAAGCGGAAACGACATCACCGGAACGGACAGTTCCATCCAAAGTGAAATTTATCTTTTCCAACTGATATGCCACGCCGCTGTTCCTAATCAGACGCAGACACAATACCGGATTATGCTCCTTCAATGTCAACACCGGATATACCGGTTGCCGAATCTCCACCGCTATCTTATCCGTATAATTTTGGCATGCCATGATGCCCCAAGCAGACAAGACCAGTAAAAGTATAGTCTTATATCTCATATCATCCCAATATTTATTTGTAACCTTCCGTTTGTGTTATATTCGGATTAGTATTGAGACAAGCAGGAGCAATAGGCCACAAGGTAACATTCTTCTCCCCTTCACGCCCCTTCAAGGTCTCAATAAGCTCGAATTCCTTGAGGTATGCCCACCATGCTTTTGATTCTGCGACAAACTCTTTCAGTATTTCGCTGATAATGGCATTGTCTATGGCATCCTGAGTCCTTGCCGTGTAGTAGTTGTCTACCCCATAAGCACGCTTGGCCACTACATTCAGATTCTGCAAAGCGGCATCCGTATTTCCCAAGGCATTTTCCACTTCAGCTTTCAAAAGATAGGCTTCGGCCAAACGATAGACGGGGACATCACTGTCAAAACTACGCGTATCATTGGCAAAGGAGCCTTTGAACTTCACAACCATCCTTTTAATCTGTACTTCTTCCGTCAGGAACTTATCCTCGAATACCCGTACTGAAACATCCGTACGCGTGTCACGTGCATCCTCAGCCAGGAAATCGCAATAGGCTTGCGTGGGCACAACATACTGGGCATGGGAACCGGCAGGAACCTCATCCTCGGTATATCCGGCTTCCCTCAGCCGGGTTCTGTCACCGTTAGGTGCCAGATAATAGGCGAAAAAGTTGGGGGATGTTCCCGGAGTCACATTTTCATTGACGATATAGGGCAATGTCCAGATAAGCTCAGAATTGGCTTCGTTGTTTAAATTGAAAATATCGGCAAACGTGGGAAGAAGTGCATATCCGGCTTTCAATACCGCATCAACAGAAGACTGCGCCGTACTCAGAGCCGCATTCCCTCCTCCCAGACGCTTTGCCTTCCATAAGTAATATTCAGTACGCAACATGTTGATGGCTGCCGGAGATGCCTTATGGAGAAGCTTGGAAGAAGCGGGCATTGTCAACCTTAAAGCTTCTTCTATATCGGTTTCGACCTGAGCATATACTTCAGAGGCCGCCGTACGGCTGGGATACATGTCCTCCTGCTTTTCTGACTCAAAGCCGGAAGTCAGTAACGGACAGTCACCGAATACCCGCACCAGAGTAAAGTAACAATATGCCCGTAGGAAATAGGCATTGGCCATCACTTCACTGCGTGTAGCTTCATTGGTGAAAGAGATTTCCGGAGTATGCTTCAGAATCAAATTTGCACTGTTAATGGTAGTATATATGCTACTCCAATTTGTACCTGCATCACCGCTCAGCAATACGTTTGTACCCACTCTATTAAAAAACGCATCATTTACCGCCCCACTCTCATACCAGTTTGAGCGCATCTCTCCATAGATGTTGAGCAAATCGGAAAAGGCGGAACGGAATTGAGTATATGCTCCATTTACCGCACTCGTAGCATCGCTCTCCTCTGTCCACATGGATAGGCTGGTGAACTGGCTGGGCTGTATCACATTCAGGTCTCCATGACATGATGTAAAAAACGAGACCCCACTTATAAGAAGAATGCCGGATAATATTTTTATTTTCATAATTCTTATTTTTCGTATTAAACTTCTTTTATCACAAAGTAACTTTACATCCGATAGAGAACTTACGGATAGGCGGATAGGTGTTGAAACTACCGGAATAGGTACTTGATGCACCTACTTCGGGAGAAAGACCTATTACTTCCGTAAAATAATGCAGATTGTTTCCGGCCAGGGTCAATACCAGCCCTTTCAGACCAATCTTTGCCAGCAATGCCTGAGGCAGAGCATATTGCAGAGAGATTTCACGGATACAGAGATAATCGGCTTTCTGGGTGAAAACATCGGAGTTGTCCCGGAAATTCTTATTCAACTCATCGGAGTCATTGCCTGAGAAACGGGCATACTTGGCCTTACTCGGGTCATCCCCCACATTCCAGCATTTTAGGATTTCAGCAGGCAGGCTGGTGTTTCCATTCATGAAATTACACATCTGGCGTTGCAGATAACCATTGGAAATGGAGTGCCCCAAAGCAAAATCAAGATAGACATTCAAAGTGAAGCCCTTGTAAGTGAAAGTATTGTTCAAACCTCCGGTGGTATGGGGAATCGTATTTCCCAGCAGGAACATATCATTGCTGTTGATGATATTGTCTCCGTTCAGGTCTTTCCACTCATAGTCTCCAATAGTCTTTTTTCCGACACCCAGTTTCTGTTTCGTGGTCCAGTCCCAACCTTTGGATGAGGTGTCATAACGGGCATTGGCAGCCTGCTCGGGAGTTGTAATGATAAAGTCTTTCTTATATCCATAGAAACGCCCCAACGGTTCACCCTCGGCAACACCTCCGAATTCTTTGGTCACGTGCCATCCTGCATTTTTACAGAGTATCCTCCCTGGCGGTTCTTGTCCCGTCCGTTTTCGGGCAGTTTAAGCACCTTGTTCTTTACGTAAGTAATGGTGAATTTAGATTCCCACGTGAAATCCTTCTTGACAATGTTACGTGTTGTTATTTCAGCATCGAAACCACGGAAACGTACTTTTCCAAGATTGGTAAGGATGGAACCGTATCCCGACGTATTGGGCAATACTTTGGAAGTAATCAGGTTATCCGTAATCTTATTAAAGTAATCGATACCCAGAATGATGCGGTTCTTGAACAAGCCTAAATCAAAACCTAAATCCAATTGTGTGGAAGTCTCCCATTCAAGAGCCTTGTTAGGCATGGCCGAAGAAACGGTCGCAGCACTTTGATCGTAACTGGTGGTAATGGCATACAATCCTAATGCATCGTAATAGCCGATGGAGTTGTTACCGGTCTGCCCATAACTGCCACGCCACTTCAAATTACTTATAAAACCGATATTCTGCATAAAAGGCTCATCACTCATAACCCATCCGACAGACAATCCGGGGAAGAATCCCCATTGGTTGCCTTTGGCAAAACGGGAAGAGCCGTCCTCACGGAAAGTAGCAGTCAACATATATCTTTTCAGATAATCATAGTTCAATCGGCCGAAATAACCGATATTCACATCTTCCTGCTTGGTCGACGTTGCATCGGAATAAACAGAACCTCCGTTCAATGTCGGTATCTTGTCGGAGCTGTGTCCGGTAGTGGCAGCATACACATACTTGTACAAATATTGCTGATAGGAATATCCTACCATCGCACTGATGCTGTGTTTATCGGCAAACGTTCTTGTATAGCTGGTGTAGAATTCCAGTTTCTTCCGTTGCTCATCCGTCATGTTGGTAGTCGCCTTCCGCGTTCCATTCATCGGGTTGGCACGCATGAATGTATCTCCATGGCTGTTTTGCGTAAACAAAGAAGCGGTGCCCACAGCATGCCATCCTTTCAAAACTTCCCAATCAAGAGAGCCGACTAACCCCAAACGGTTGGTACGCTGATTGTTATCATTAAAATACGAGTAGAAGCTCGGATTCGGAGACGAAGAGTTTGGACCTGGCGTCGGGGTTCCGTACCATTCATTGTCAGACACCCAATATTTACGTTGAACGGCCGGGGTCATCAGTCCACGGGAAATCACCTGATACTGACTGGCATACTCTTCGCTATTCGTCTGGCTGTAATCTATGTTGCTACTGAAAGTCAGGTTCTCTCTGATTTTGGCAGTTACATTAGTACGGGCATTGAAACGGTCGAATGCCGTGCCTACACCTACACCGGAATCTTTCATATAGCCAATACTGCCCACATAGCTCAATTTCTCCGTACCTCCTTCTATCCCCACATAATAATTTTGCCAAAGAGCATTCTTGAAACAAGTACTGGCCCAATCATTATCTTCAAAAATCAAAGTCTTACTGGGATCCAACGGATCAGCCACAGACTTCCATCCTGCCGGAATGCTCTCTCCATCCCTCAGGTAACGGGTAGAAAACTTGGAAGCATCCGTATTGCCGGAACTATAAGCATATCCGTCAAGGTATAACTTTTCCGGACTGGGGAGATCGCGCATGATAGTAACAGCTTGGGTAGCATCCAGATACTCAATCATCCGCTCCACATTCTCGTTTGCAAAGGAAGCCTCAAACGTCACTCGAGGAGCACCGCTTTTTCCTTTTCTTGTCGTAATCAGGACAACTCCATTCGATGCACGCGAACCATAAATAGCAGAAGAAGCGGCATCCTTCAAGACTTCGATAGATTCGATATCATTGGGATTGATACCCGCTGTACTGCGCTCTACGCCATCAACTAATATAAGAGGAGAATTACTCTGACTGATAGATGAACCACCACGAATCAAGAACGTAGCCTCTGCACCCGGAGTATTGTTCTCATTGTACACGCGTACACCCGCAATTTTACCCTTCAGCCCTTCTCCCACAGTATTGATAGGAGTTGCCTTCAATGTTTCTCCATCCACCTTGCTGATGGCGGATGTTACGGTACGCTTGGATTGGGTACCATAACCTACAACCACCACTTCATCCAGCCCCATGGTGGTCGGTTCCATCCGGATGTTAAGAATCTTTTGATTAGTAATCAAGATTTGCTGTTCATCATAGCCCACATAGGAAAATACAAGAGTTTCCCCCTTGCTTACTTTCAGCTGGAAAGCGCCATTCATATCCGTAATAACTCCTCGAGTCGTACCCTTCACAGCGATGGAAACTCCTGGAAGAGTTTCACCAGTATTGTCCACTACTACACCTGATAGGTTAAATTCTTGTGCCCAAAGCAAAAATGGGCAAAATAGTAGAAAAGTTATGAGGTGAAAATGAAATATTTTTCTCATCTTTGTTACGATTTTAATAATAAATTGTTTCAGTAATTTATTTAAGGGGAAACGGGAAGTGCCAATACTCGTTTCCCCTCCCTTTTCGGGGGTCAAACTTAAGTTGGCCAATGAGTTTTTTCATTGGATGTATTGTTGCAATATCTCCATAGGCAATCGTTTTTAGTTAATTAATGTATTTGAAGAATTCCGTATTTTTCAATTCGTTTCTTGTCTCCTCCAGCTCTTCTTCAGAACAAGGAGCTATCGGCAATCGACATGGTCCACAGTCTATTCCTGCCAGTTTCATGAATATCTTACCAGCTCTGACTCCTCCCCCATGCTTTATCAGCACATCAATGATTTCAACAGATTTCCATTGCATTTCACGAGCTGTTTCAAGGTCTCCCTTTTCCATGGCTTCCATCACAGCTTTGTATATACCCGGAACATAGTTGTAGGTACTGCCTACGGCAGCCTTAGCTCCAACCGACAATCCGGTAATCAGTATCTCATCAAAACCGTGCAAGACTTCGAACGCCCCACCGTCCGCATGAATGCACTGCTGCATCTCCATCAGGTTGTTATGAGTAAACTTGACTCCCACCAGATTGGGAATTTGCTTCTTGCCCTCTATAAGGAACTTGTGTACCGGCAAGGAAACCCCGGTTATGGACGGCATGTTATAGTAATAAAACGGCAAGCGGGAAGCCGATGCAGCTATCGGCTTGAAAAAACCTATCAGCTCATCTACAGAACCGGGCTTGAAAAAGCAGGGCGCCATGGCTGCTATCATATCAGCTCCAATAGCTTGCGCATGGGCTGCCAGCTCGGCACACTGAACCTGCGACATGCCACCTACATGCACTATCACTTTCAGTTTTCCCTTGGCTGCCTCCATCCATTTTTCCGCAACAGCCTTTCGTTCTTCTGTTGTCAGAGAAACGGATTCTCCCGTCGTGCCACAAATAAACACTCCCGTCACACATTTCTTTTGCATCAGAAACTCTGCATACGGCCCGATCACCTGCAAATTTAAGGAACCATCTTCGTGCATTGGCGTAAATGGTGCAGCGATTAATCCTGTTAAAAGTCGTTTGTTCATAAATAAAATTATATTATAATTAATGATAGGTTCAAACCTATTTTTTCTTAAAGAACAAGCTTGCCAGATAACCTATGACAAAACATGAGATAAAGCCGGATGCCGTGTACAAAAGCAAATGGAACGTCTGGAATCTGGCAACAAACAATTGTACGATGATACTTGCGACTATACCAATGATTGCTCCTCCGGAATTGGCGCGTTTGGTAAGCATGCCCAACATGAACAGTCCTCCCATACTGCCCAATATGAGCCCGAGTATCTTGTTAAATTCGTCCCACAATGAAGCGATATTCCATGTTGCCATAAGAAAAGCAAAAGATAGACTAATGACTCCTATCACACAAGTTGCCATACGTGCCGCATGCAATTCATTGCCACCCTCTCCCTTATGAAAGAAACGTGAATAAATGTCTACTATATAAGCTGTGGCTGCCGAATTCATACTGCCGCTCAAAGTGGACATTGCCGCAGCGAAGATGCCCGAAATCAACAACCCTACAATACCGATACCGGCAATTGGGTAAAAATATACCACGGAAAAATAGCATCGCCGTTAGGAATACTGATACTCAGATTCTCAGGATACACCTTGTAATAGGCATAAAGCGCAGTGCCTATAAAGAAGAAAATCAGTGTGGCGGGAACAGTCAGTATCGCATTGGTCCATACACTCTTCCGTGCCTCTTTCATCGAAGAGGTAGTGAGATAGCGCTGCACCATACTTTGGTCCGTCCCATAGGTGGTAAGATGGGTAAAACATGCGGCAATAATGACAGTCCACATCGTAGCATCCTTCAAGTCAAAGTTCGTTGCTCCCAAATCGAACTTACCGTTTGCCACGGCAATATCAATCGTTTCACCCAATCCACCGGGAAGAGAACACGAGATGTATATCACTGCAAATATCGCTCCTCCCAACAGTACAATTACTTGAATGGCATCTGTCCATACAACCGCCTCTATTCCCCCTATCATTGTATATAGAATACTACAAACTCCCATAATACCGATACATAGGAATATATCCAATCCAGTCACCACATTCAAAGCAATGGAGGGCAGAAAAAGCACAACGCCCATACGCCCTACCTGGAAAATAATAAAGGCCAGACTGCAAATAACCCGGATAAAGACATTGAAACGTATCTCCAGATATTCATAGGCAGTCGTTATATTCAATCTCCGGAAAAAAGGAATAAAGACATAAACAATGACGGGGGCAACAAACACAATACCGGTATTGAACAACACATAACTCCAGTTCGTGGCATATGCCTTGGAGGGTATAGCCATGAAGGTGATGGCACTCAACGCGGTTCCGAAAAGACTCAGCCCGGCAGCCCACCACGGAATGCGTCCTCCACCCTTGAAATAGTCGTTCGTACTTTTCTGGCGCCGTGAAAAGTAAATTCCAATTCCGGCCAATACGGCAAAATAACCGATAATCACAAGGATATTGACAAGTCCCAACCCCTTTTCCAAAGGAACAATATCCCCTTGAAGGCTGTACAGTCTATTCGTTCCGGAACTGGCATTGCTACCGAGTATAACGAAGGAACGGTTTCTTTGCAAGACTTGCATGGTGTCATAGGTACCTGGAATACATTCAGACTTGACAAGAGTCTGCGTAATTGTATGGTATTTCCATAAAGCATTCTCTTTTTTAAGATGCTGTGTATCTTCCGGCTCTTTCTGAAAAAGAAGTATATGGTTGGCTCCGCTGGCGACAGCAGCACATATTCCTTTCGGAAAATCCGAACCTAATGAACTCCATTTACCCAATTGGGGGTTATAGACATATCCATCAGTCAAGCAAGAAGACAACCCTTCTTCCGTTTCCGTCTGTCCACCCAATAAATACAGACAAGGGGAAACGCCGTTGTTCTGTACCACGAGAATTGCATCTTCCCGGACGCATCCCGGATAGCCCGGTAGTTCTTTCCATCCTCTGGACTTGTTCGACAAGTCCAGCACAAAAAAAGAATCCGATAACCTAGACGGACTTACCGACTTCCTGCCTCCAAACAAATATACCTTATTGTCCAGTAGTGCTCCTGCCGCGTTAGACAACGGAAAAGGAAGTGGCGGCCAATCTTCCGAAACATTCAGTTTGCCCTGCTGCATTGTGACAAGAAATACATCTTTGTAGCATTGGGAAGAATCACGCCCTCCAATACACAAGATACCGTCAGAGAGTGTTATGGAAGCGCCATAAGCCAACGGCTTGGACAACACATCTTCATACAAAGCGAATCCGGCATTTTCAGAAAGGCATACCGCATTTCTTCCCCATCGGCTATAATCGTCGGAAGTGCCGCCTGCCAATACAATTTGTCCGCCAAGTACTCCGGAAAAGAGTCCCAAAGTGTTGTGTTCCTCATTAAAAACACTCTCGTTGCCCCACTTTATCTGCTCAGAATGAGAAGCATCTGCAGCTCTCAGGCTTTGACCCCAAAACAAACAAAGGCATACCAATGCAACACAATTATTTACAATCCGTGTCATTTGTCATATTTTTATTGTGATTGACCCTTATTCTGTTCTCCTAACACTGCCCTATCATAAATCAGCTTCTTATAGACATAAAAGTGTTGCTCGATAGCATTTCTGTAGCCCATTTCATCCTTATTCTTGATAAAGTTCAATAAATCGGTGTGAGTTACAATCTTTCCCTTTTTCTCCAGTTCTATATTTATAGCTTCCACCCGTTCCCTCAAATTGGTTTTTACAAAGTTCATAACCGGATGAATGATGCTTTGGAACTGTACAATCGTCTTATTCCCCGTTATTTCGTATAGTTTTGAATGGAAAGTATATTCGCTGAGATTGGCATATTCGTTGTTCCCCAATGCAACGCCTGCATTAACAATCTCTTCCAGTTCCATAATATCCTGCTCTTTAATATTATGAAATATGTCACTACTGATTCCTATCTCCAAGGCAACCCTGAATCCCAAAAGATCGAGAAGTGATTCCTGGCTCATAATACGGGGATCAACCACTCTCTTCATTCCCCCTAAGATGAAAGGCTCAGTTAATATCATTCCACGACGTGTACGGCTTTCAATCATTCCCATCATTTTCAGACGGCTAAGAGCTTCCCGAAGAACACTACGAGCTACCCCCAACGCTGACGACAACTCAATTTCGTTAGGGATAGAATCACCCACTTTCAAGTCCTGACTTCTGAAATAATTCAATAACTTGTCTTCCACTTGGTCTACCAAAGTAATCGACTGCCCATCAATTTTTAAGTTTTCCATATATTAAATCGTGTTATTATTAGTCCTATTAGTATTATTTGTCAGACAAATAAATGGATAATTTTTAATAAAAGCAACATATAAAGAATATATTATTACTTCTTTTATATTTATTAACTTTTAAAGTGTTGCATTTTTGCAAATTTACTATTCACGATGTAATATATGTTTCGGCTATATTACATATGCGAACAAACAATAAGAAAAACAGAAAAAGGGGAAAAACAATATAAGTGCAGCTTAAAAAATAGTTTAGAAGAATTATTAATACCTGAGAATGAATGTTCTTAAAAAAGAAAAAGACTGAATAACTAAGTATTCAGCCTTTTATAAAGAGCGGCAAGCGAGACTCGAACTCGTGACCCTCAGCTTGGGAAGCTGATGCTCTACCAACTGAGCTACTGCCGCATAAACATTTCCAAGGTCATGCCTTAAAAACGGTGGCAAAGTTAATAAATTCCTTCCTAAAAAAACAAACGTTTCGTCAAATATTTCCTATTTTTGCTCGGGAAAACAAAGATATTCTTTCAAAATACAGACTAAATACCAATGAAACGAATCATACTCATCACCGGAGGAGCACGTTCCGGCAAAAGCACCTATGCGGAAAAGCTGGCACTCGAGCTCTCTCCCACTCCCGTTTATCTTGCCACGGCACGCATCTGGGACGAAGAATTCCGCCAGAGGGTAATCCGGCATCAGGAACGCCTAAAGAGGAGAAAGACCTCAGCCGCCACCGGCTGGAGGGACGGATCGTCCTGATAGACTGCATCACCTTATGGTGTACCAACTTTTTCTTCGACCTGCATTCAGATACCGACCGGGCACTTGCCGCAGTAAAGGCAGAGTTCGACCGCTTCACGGCACAAGACGCAACCTTCATCTTTGTAACCAATGAAATAGGTATGGGAGGAACTTCCGAGAACGAACTGCAACGAAAGTTCACGGACATGCAAGGCTGGATGAACCAATATGTAGCCGCCCGTGCCGACGAAGTGATACTGATGGTATCCGGCATCCCACTTACCGTAAAAAACACTCATTCATAAAACAACAGACAATTAAAATTCAACAGACTGATGAAAACATTTCATATCACCCGTCCGGACGAGTCAATCCGTCCCGCATTGATTGACAAAATCAACAACCTGACCAAACCCAAAGGCTCATTGGGCATTTTAGAAGAACTGGCACTCCAAATCGGACTCATACAACAGACATTATCCCCCACCTTGAAACATCCGCAAAACATTATCTTCGCCGCCGACCACGGCATTGTAGAAGAAGGTGTCAGTCTGTCTCCAAAGGAAATCACCTGGCAGCAAATCAGCAACTTCCTTCATGGAGGGGCAGGTGTCAATTTCCTCTGCCGGCAGCACGGCTTTACCCTGAAAATAGTAGATGCAGGAGTAGACTACGACCTCCCCTACGAGAAAGGCATCATCAATATGAAAGTACGTAAAAGCACCCGGAGTTATCTGCACGAGGCAGCCATGACGAGGGAAGAGGAAATGGAGATGTGCCTGGAACGGGGTGCCGAGGTGGTGCGCCAATGCCATGAAGAAGGCAGCAATGTCCTCAGCTTCGGTGAAATGGGTATCGGAAACACCTCTTCATCCTCCCTGTGGATGACCTGCTTTACCGGCATTCCTCTGGAACAATGTGTCGGCGCAGGCAGCGGACTCGACAGCGCGGGCATCCGCCACAAATACGAAGTGCTGAAACAGTCTATGGAGAATTACAAAGGCGACGGCTCTCCCCGGGACATCATCCGCTACTTTGGTGGACTGGAAATGGTAATGGCCATAGGCGCCATGCTGCAAGCTGCCGAGCTGAAGATGATTATCCTTGTTGACGGATGACATCATGACCAACTGCCTGCTTGCCGCCGCCAGGCTCTACCCGGAAGTGACGGATTACGCCATCTTCGGACACTGCGGAGACGAGTCGGGCCACAAACTGGTACTCGACGCCCTGCATGCCCGTCCGCTGCTGAATCTGGGGCTGCGTTTGGGAGAAGGAACGGGGGCCATCTGTGCATATCCCATTGTCGACTCGGCCGTGCGGATGCTCAATGAAATGGATAACTTTGCACATGCCTCCATCACTAAATACTTTTAACATGAACAATGTCTTGGCTGCATTCATAATGCTCACCCGACTGCCCTTCTGGAAAATCAAGGAAGTACCGGCAGAGTGTTTCAAGCATGTGGTTCCCTATTGGCCGCTTGTAGGCTGGCTGACGGGAGGCGTGATGGCGGCAGTGCTGTGGCTTGCCGGACAGATTATGCCGGTGTCATTGGCATGGATTCTTGCCCTCATCGCACGCCTGCTTGTCACCGGTTGCCTGCACGAAGACGGACTGGACGAAGACGGACTGGCGGACTTTTTCGACGGCTTCGGCGGCGGCACCACCCGAGAACGGACTCTTGCCATCATGAAGGATTCCCACATCGGAAGCTACGGTGTCATCGGATTGATATGCTATTTCCTGCTGTTGTTCCAACTTCATCACCTGCCACTGGGACTTCTCTGCATCCTTGTGCTCAGCGGTGACTGCTGGTCCAAGTTCTGTGCCTCCCAGATTGTCAACTACCTGCCCTATGCCCGGAAAGAGGAAGACAGCAAAAGCAAGACCGTCTACAACCGCATGAGTCGGCACGAGTTACTGGCCGGATTTCTTTGCGGCCTGCTTCCTTTCGTACTGCTGCTGCCTATAAAACTGTGGATTGCCACCCTCTTCCCACTGCTCACCTTCTTCCTGCTCTACCGATTGATGAAGCGACGCCTGCAAGGATATACGGGGGACTGCTGCGGGGCCACTTTCCTGCTATGCGAACTGTCCTTCTACTTGGGAAGCCTTATCCTAATTATAAATTAAAACCAAAAATTAAAGATGGAAGTAATACTCATTCGACACACTTCGGTAGATGTTCCTCCGGGCGTATGCTACGGACAGACCGATGTTCCCCTGAAACCCACGTTTGAAGCGGAAGCCGCCGTGACAGCAGAAAACCTGAAGGCATACCTTCCGTTCGACCACGTCTACACCAGTCCCCTGACCCGCTGCGTGCGCCTCGCCACCTATTGCGGCTATCCCGATGCAGAACGGGACAAACGGATTATGGAAATCAATTTTGGTGACTGGGAGATGAAGCCGTTCGAGCAGAATGAAGACCCACGCTTGCAGGAATGGTATGCCGACTACATGAACGTGGCAGCTACCGGTGGAGAGTCCTTTGCCATGCAATACCGACGTGTCGGCCAGTTTCTGGACGAGTTGAGGAAGAAGCCCTATACACGCGTTGCCATCTTCGCACATGGCGGCGTACTCATCTGCGCGCAACTCTATGCCGGAATCCTCAAAGCCGAAGAAGCCTTCGACGCATTGACGCCCTACGGCGGCATCGTCCGCATCAATCTCGACAAGGAATAGTGAACGAAATAGTAGGGCCTTCCTCCGCTTCGGTTTGCACCTTGTAGATACCTCCAAAATAATGAATAAAATGGGCATTGATTTCATGGCGAATCAAGCTCGTTTTATTCTCAAAATGTACCTTTGCAAACGGGGCGTTGACCACATCGAAATAGAGGGCCGACCTAGTGCGGTCCCGTCTGATGCGGATAATCGCCTCATAACGGGAAGTGTCATTCTCTGACGGAGTCAGCAGGCTGAAAAGCAATGTATCGAACCACTTCCGGTCCGTCCTTGCAGAAGCTGTTCCTTGAGGTCGGTCTGCAGGCTGACAGACACGGTGCTCTCCTCACGGCCGTTCACTTTATCCAGCACCTCACTGCACAACCGAATAATGTCACACTCCTCGTCCTCATACTGAATCTTGCCGGACTCCAGGCGGGACAACTCCAGAATGCTGTTGACATAATTCAGCAGGCTCTCCGCATTGGTCTGAATCATCTGTCCGTACTCCCTCTTAGTCTCCTTATCCAGCTCCTCTTTCCCGGTCAGCAATTCGGCAAAGCCCACCACCACACTCAGCGGGGTACGTATATCATGGCTGATTTCCGATTTCAGACGTTCCTTCGCGATGTTGTCCGTCTCTGCCTGCAAAGCGGCTTCAGCCGTCTTCTTCTCTACGACAGCAATCTTTCCGGAGACATAGCGCGTATACAGATAGAAAAGCAGCATCAGCAGCAGACAGACGCCCAGGAGTATAAATCCTATACGGTAATTCATGTCCTGAATCTTCTGCTTCTCCAACAACAGCTCGTCAATGTGGTAAATCTCCTTCACCTGCTTCAACTGGTTGGCCGAGAAGGCATTGTTCAGCGAATCCTGCTTGCGTATGAGGTAGCGCCGGGTCTCGATGGCCCCGTCAATGTCCCCCTTGTCATATTGCGTACTCGCCTTGTAGTTTATCAAAGTGGCAAAGGTGGAGACGTAGTTGTTTAGTACCGTAGGGGTCACCTCGTCTATCAATGCGATGCTTTTGTCATACTCATCGGTCTTGGCATAGTATTGAAGCTGTATCAACTGGACATTCAGCCAGAAGACGGGATCTACATGCGGTTCAAGCTGTTTCAACTAGTTTCTTTACTTTCTCGATATGCTCGTGCGCCACTGTAAAGTTCTTCTGGTTCATGTAGTGCAGGATATACTTCACTTCGCAGTCAATCTCGAAATTGCTCCAGTTCTTCCGTGTCTCGGGTTCTTTGGAAATAACCGTCTGCAACGTCGTGTCCATTTCATGCAAATAGGGCAGCTTCAGGCTGTCTTTACCGCCATTGCCGTATACCTGGGCAATACGCGACAGTATATCCACCTTCAGGCTGGCCTTTGTCTGGGGAGAGAAATTCCGGTAAGCCTCCAAGAAAGAGTCCAGTGCCTCATTCGGGCGGCTGGACACTCCGTAGGCACATCCCAGACTGTTATACGCCGCTATCATCCCATTATTGCTATGGTGGAGTTTTGATTCCTCCAACGTCTCCTTAGCCACATACACCGCTTTCTCTATCTGTCTCTTGGAAGCCAGGGCGCGGCTGACGGCAGCCTTCTGCTCCAGATAATAATCGTAAGTGCCTACCTGGGGGACAAAATCCTTCAGCACATCCACCCAATACGACAGACTGTCCGGGTCGTGTTTCTTGTCATAACATGCCGCCAGATAGTAAGCGCCCATATTCTCATAGAAAGCGTTCTTCTGCCGCCGCGCCTCCTCGTACAGACGGGTGGAAAAAGTCATGTTATAGGGAGCATACTGGTGCTTGTAGGCCATGTCACGGAGATACGTCAGCCGGACAAGGGTGGCCGGCAGAGTATCGGCAACCTTCAGGATGCTGTCCTGATACCGGGCAGCCCCCGTGTCTTCTGCCAGCAGCGGACAGATATATCCGCAAAACAAAACGTGGATGAGAATCAGTATTCGTTTCATTGCGCCGTTCCTCCGTGTAATGCGGGATTATACTTCAAAGGATGCGTAAAACAGAAACGCGCGCCACGGGTGTACCCACTGTCCACCCACAGCTTGCCGTTCATATATTTCACAATCAGTTGGCAGATGGAAAGACCCAGTCCGCTTCCCTGCACAAAATCATTCAGCTTTTCAAAGCGTTCAAAAATCAAGTGCTGCTTTTCCGGTGGAATGCCACATCCGGTATCCGTCACGGAGAAAAGTGCCGTATCGGCATCGGCCATCTTCAGTTCCAGCACAATGGAGCCTTGTTCCGTAAACTTGGCGGCATTCACCAGCAGGTTTATCAAGACTTGGCGGAGACGCGCATCGTCCGTATCCAGCATCAGGACGGACAAATCCGTGTCAAAACGCATTTCAACCTCCAGCTTGCGCGAGGCCATCACGGTCTCCACGACCTCATTACACAACTTCACGGCATCATGCGTGCGGATGTTGAAGGTTATGTTGTCATTCTCGAAATCCGAGAAATCCAGAATGTCATTGATAAGTTTCAGCAACTGAAAGGAATTCACCTTGATAATTTCGGAGAATTCCCGGCGCGATTCGTCATCGAACGACTCGTCCTCATCCGTCAGTACCGCCGAGAATCCGACAATGGCATTCAGCGGCGTACGTACCTCATGGCTCATGTTCGAAAGAAACATATTCTTCCGTTGTATGGCTTGCACCGCTTTCTCCTTCATCGCCTCCTGCCGCATTTGGGAACGCTTCAAACGGAATATCTTCTTCCAGCCCAGCACCAGGAGGAATATCAGAAACAGTACGGACACAATGATGCCTGCCAGATAGAAACGCATGGATACAATGCGGTCGCGTTCGTTCTGGTAGGCCAGTTGGTCGGCCTGGAAACGGGTACAGAGCCGGTCTATCTCCTTGGGATAGTTCTTCTCGAACGAAGTCTTGATATACGAAAAGACCTTGCCGTACTGTCCGTAGGCTTCTTCCTTGTTTCCCATCTTCACCAGTAAATCCGCTTTTTCGAGCAGAGCTTCCTTGTAGATGTTATGGTTTATCCGGGCATATTCGGTTTGAAGGAAATCATTGTAGGCGGTCAAGGCTGCCTCATGCTCTCCGGTGGCCACCAGATAACGGGCATCTATAATCAGAAGGTATTGCCGTATCTCCGGAATCAGCTGCGTTTCAAGCTGGCCTATCTGTACCAGACAATGGCTGGCAGCTTTCAAGTCACCCTTGAATAATTGGCAGGAAGCATTGGAGATGTGACGCATGGCCAGCTCCAGCGGAGAAAGCCGGTCTTCCGGATAGAGGTTCAGACGTGCAAGATAACGCGAGGCGCCGTTTACATTCCGTATGCGCAGGTTATAATCTATCAGTTCCACCAGTAGCATGCGAATATGCACATCCTCCCCGTCCATCCCATCCAGCAGTCTCAAAGACTCTTCGTAAGCGGCACCGGCTTCCCGGAGCCTGCCGGTATAGCTGTACACCTCTCCCATGGCATTCAGCGCAAGGGCATTGCCGAAGGGGTAGGCAAGCGCGCGGGCTTTGGAGTACATCTGGTCGCTCTGGGCAATGGCCATACGAATTTCTCCACGGAAAAGGGAGGATTTTATAAGTATTCTTTCCAGTTCGAAATAGGTGTAATAGCGCTGGGATTCATCCAATTGGGACAAAAGGCCGTCGGCATTCAGCGAGTCACACTCCTCCCGGGTCAGATAGTCGAAACCGAGGCTATTGTGAAAAGTGGAGATGACCTCATGGACTATACTTTCCTTTTCTTTAGTCCAAGAATCCGCTTTATCTGTTGTCGATGCAATTATTGTGCTCCCGAACCAAATAAAGAAAAGGAATATATATAGTTGCTTTATCCTCATTTATAAGACTTTGTCTGCTTTAAAAGTTACATTTTTAATGCAACGCGGTCTTGCAAAGATATTATATCTTTTTGGAACGGACAAAGAATCAGTTAAAATAACAACATTTTAAAAACAAAAGGAAGCCAAGGTCGATGTCACTATTACGGCAACCACCATCCACCACTCCACACGTCGGTTGATGCGGACAGCCACACGCATATCTTCCGTCTTCAGAGGCCGTTCATTAGAACCGATATAAGGTTTCCATACCTCCTCGCCGAAATAGTTGTGCGGACCTCCGAAACGGCAGTCCAGAATACCGGCAAGGGCGGCTTCCGGATAACCGGAATTGGGACTGGCATGCTGGCTGCCATATCTGCCCACAAAAGCAAACAAGGAAAGACGACCGGAAACCAGCACCATCAGAAAGGCTGTCAGACGAGCAGGAATATAATTGGCAACATCATCCAGACGGGCGGCGAAACAGCCGAACCGACGATAGCGCTCGTTCTTGTAGCCGACCATGGAATCCAGCGTGTTCACCATCTTATAGGCAAGCATGCCCGGAACTCCCAACAGCAGATACCAGAACAAGGGGGCAACTACCCCGTCACTCAAATTCTCTGCCAAAGTCTCCAATGCCGCGGTTCTCACCTCCTGCGCCGAGAGTGCAGACGTATCACGCCCTACGATACGTGCCACTTGCATCCTCCCTTCCTCCAAGGAACGGTCCACCGCCTTGAACACCATACGCACTTCACGGACCAGTGTAGTACCTGCCAAGCAATAGAATATCAGCAATATCTGCACCGTCAGAAGCATGCCCGGAGAAAAGAGTGCCGCCAAGCGGAGCAACAAAAGCGTAATGACATATACCCCCAAGACAAGAGACACCGTCACAAACGCACCTTTCAGGAAACACGAATCGCCCCAGTTCAACCGGTGCTCACAGAAAGAAATGGCTTTGCCGAAAGCCACAACCGGATGGGGCAGCCACGCCGGGTCGCCCAGCCAATGGTCGAGCAGCCAGGCAGTGAGAAGCGGCAGGTTCAAGTTGAAGGCGACACCCAAAAGTATAAGTACATCTTCTTCCATCGGTTATTCCTCCTCAAGCCATTGTCCTATTGCTTTTACAAGCCTGTCATTCTCCTCCCGGCTCTGGGCGGCTATACGGAAGAAGCGCTCATTCAGTCCGTCGAAGTTGGAGGCGTCCCGAATCAAGATACCATGCTCCCCTGCCAGATAGTCTTTCAAAGCGGAAGCTCTACCCATACGGAGGCACACCAGCATGAAATGGGTTTCGGTGGCCCATACCTCCAGTCCTCCCAATGCCTCGAGCGCACTGCGCAGGCGGGCAGCCTCTTGCAAGTAAGACGCCACATCCAGCGGATTGGGAACATCATGTTCCAGCAGATGGAGCCCTGCCTCAATGGCAAGCTGGTTGACCGACCAGGGCATACGGTTAGTACGCAGACGGTGCAGCAGGTGGGGGGCGCCGGTGACATATCCCAGTCGCAGACCGGGAACGGCATAACGCTTGGTCATGGAGTGCAGCAGCAAGACGTTGGGAAACTCCGCAGCCTCGGCAGCAGAGAAAAGCGGACGCAAGGTGAAAAACTCGTAGGACTGGTCGATGACGAAACATACCTGCGGATTATGACTGATAAGTGTTGCCAGATATTCCTTGTGCCCAGCCACAGCATGCGCACCTCTTCCGGCAAGCGATACCCCTCGCTCTCCGCAGGAAGCCGATAGAGGGAAGTGACCCGATGGCCGTGCATGCGGCAGGCATCGGCATATTCACTGAAAGTGGGCTGCACAATGGCGGTGTTTGTCCCGCGGAAAGTCTGTGCGGTAAGATAGATGGCTTCGGTAGCTCCGTTCGTCACGCACACTGCTTCGGCAGGAAGACGGTGGCAGCGGGCAAGGCAGGCCTCAAGCGTGTAAGGCTCCGGTTCGGGATAGTTGCCGATGCCGTCAATCCGGGCACACAGATGCGCCTTCAAGGCAGAGAGGTCTACCCTGCTGTAAACGTTCGAGCTGAAGTTTGCCGTAATGGGACGGCTGTATTTATAGGAATCGTCTCCGTGTCCTTCAATCATGGTTCTTTGTCAATATTTGGTAGATAAGCGGCAGGTTGACGTGGCGGCGCACGTGCTCGGCAAGCCTATCGTATTGTTCTTCTTTGAATGTATGGTAATCGAAAGCGCTGGCATTCCCGGACAGTTTGTCTGCAAAAGGCGCAAGCAGGAAATCTATGAATTCCGGATTGTCGAGAATGCCATGAATATAGGTCCCCATGCAGGTGGAGTCCACGTAGTAACCGTCGGTAGAGCCGTTCTCCAGAAGATTCAGAGGAGAATCGGGAGTACCTTCCACAGGGGTGGTCACTCCCATATGGATTTCATAGCCCTGCATTAATGGAGAATGGAGAGTGGAAAATGGAGAATGGGGACTGCACAGACCGAACTTCACCTGACGGGTCACCTTCTCTCCCGACATGCGGGTACTGATGGGCAACAGTCCCAGTCCGGGCAGGCGGTCAATGTCTCCCTCCACATGCTCAGGGTCGAGCACCTCCTGCCCCATCATCTGATAGCCGCCGCAGATACCCATCACGGTGGCACCTTCACGGTGGGCACGGGTGATGGCAGCCGCCACACCGTTACGGCGCAATTCGTAAAGGTCATCAAGCGTGCTCTTGGAGCCGGGCAGCAGGATGACGTCGGCCTTTGCCAGCTCATCCACATTGTTGGTATAGAAGAGATGTACGCGCGGGTCACGTTCCAGGACATTAAAATCCGTGAAGTTACTGAGGTGGCGCAGCAGAATGACGGCGATGTTCACCTTTCCCTTCTCGGCACGGACAGACTTTGCGGCAAGCGCCACGGAGTCTTCTTCTTCAATGTAGATATCACGGTAGTAAGGCACCACCCCGACAACGGGAATGCCGCAAAGCTCCTCCAGCATCGTAATGCCCGACTCGAAGAGACGTATATCCCCCCGGAACTTGTTGATAAGAATTCCTTTAATGCGTTCCCGCTCATGGGGACGAAGCAACATCAGCGAACCATAGACACTGGCAAACACACCGCCACGGTCAATGTCGCCCACAAGAATTACATCGGCTCCGGCATGCAGGGCCATCGGCAGATTGACAAGGTCGGTATCCCGCAGATTGATTTCGGAGATGCTTCCCGCGCCTTCCAGCACAACGGGATTATAGCGAGCGGCAAGGCGGTCGTAGGCAGCACAAACCTCCCGGCGCAGCTCGTCGCGTCCTTCCTTGCGGAAATAATCATAAGCATTGCGGTTGCCGATAGGACGCCCGTTGAGGACAACCTGCGAGGTATGGTCCGACTGTGGTTTCAGCAGTAGCGGATTCATGTCCGTGTGGCAAGGCACTCCGGCGGCTTCTGCTTGCACAGCCTGGGCACGGCCTATCTCCAGCCCTTCGGGAGTGGCAAATGAATTGAGCGCCATATTTTGTGCCTTGAACGGTGCGGGCTGATAGCCGTCCTGCTTGAAGATGCGGCAGAAGGCGGCAGCAATGATGCTCTTTCCCACATCACTGCCCGTCCCGGCAAACATAATCGGATGAAGTTTCTCCATAAATTCCATTTTAGCGAATGCAAAGATAGTGCAAATCCGAATATCTCTCCCATTCATAAGCCATATCTTCGGAAACTATTCGTTATATTTGTAACGTTCTATTCAAAAAGATGACTACTGAACAATTCCCACCTCCTCTTGTTTAGAGAAACAAGAACCCCTAAACCGAACGAACTTATGAATAATCTATTATGCCGGAGATTCTTTCCGGCTGCTGCCTGCGTGCTGCTTGCCATCGGTGGAGTGGCCGCACAAACCTCCCTTCCCCTTAGCTTCGGTGATGCCCTGAGGCAGATGCAAAACGGCAACCGCAGCCTGAAAATAGCCGACAAGGGAATTGAAGCCGCCCGTGCGGAACGTGACAAACTGAATGCCCTCTGGTACCCCTCCCTGCAAGGTGCCGGTACGTTCGTGCATCTTTCCGAAAAGATAGAGGTAAAACAGCCCCTTTCCCAGTTCACCGACCCGGCAAAGGACTTTGTGCACAACATCGTGCCGGACGACCAATTCATCAGCAGCATACTCGACCAGATAGGCTCCCATACCCTTGCCTTTCCACTGGCTCCACGCAACCTGACTTCCGTCGGCCTGACCGCCGAATGGGTCGTATTCTCCGGCGGCAAGCGCATCCGGGCCTCGAAGATAGGCAACACCATGATAGACATCGCCCGCGAAAACCGGGGACAGACCGATGCCACGCAACGCACCCTGCTGGCAGAAAGCTACTTCGGGCTGAAACTTGCGCAAGAGGTAGTACGCGTGCGGCAGGAGACTTACAACAGCCTACAACGCCATTACCAGAATGCCCTTAAACTGGAAGCTGCCGGCATGATAGACAAGGCACAGGCCGGCTCTTTACCCAAGTGAATATGGATGAAGCTGCCCGTTCACTGGAGGCTGCCCGGAAGGAGGCCTCCGTCGTGCAAAGTGCCCTGCGCACCCTGCTCAACCTGCAAGACACATGCAGCATCCATCCTACTTCGGAGCTTTTCATCAACGACCAACTGCCCGCCAAAGAGGAGTTCCTGCAAGCCATGCGGGTGGAGAACTACACCGTGAACCAACTGCAACTGCAGTCACAGATTGCATCCGCGCGGACCTCCGCATCGACCAGAGCGGCTACCTGCCGGACATCGCCGTATTCGGCAAGCAGACCCTCTATGCCCACGGCATACAAAGCAATCTTGTCCCCCGCACCATCGTAGGTGTGGGCTTCACCTGGAACCTGTTCGACGGACTGGCGCGTGAGAAGCGCATCCGCCAGTCGAAGATAGCCCAGCAGACCCTTGCCCTGGGACAAGAAAAAGCCAAAGAAGACCTGAGCGTAGGCATCGACAAGCTATACACCCAACTGCAAAAGGCACAAGACAACGTACGCGCCCTGAATACCACCATCGAGCTGAGCGAAGAGCTGGTGCGAATCCGCAAGAAATCCTTTGCCGAAGGCATGGCAACCAGTACCGAGGTCGTAGATGCGGAAACGATGCTGGCAACCGTCCGCGTGGCGCGTCTGGCAGCCTACTACGAATATGATGTGGCACTGATGAACCTGCTGGCTATCTGCGGAACGCCGGAACGGTTCGAGAAATATTTCGAGACAACTTATTAAAACCTACCCTTTATGAAAATCAATAATAAAAGCATCAGCATTGCATTCGTCATTATCCTGGCCGCAACGGTCATCATTTCGCTTGCCGGCATATTACTCATGAGCCGGCAGCCCCTGGTCCTGCAAGGACAAGTGGAAGCAACGGAAATACGTATCAGCGGGAAGCTGCCCGGACGTGTGGACTCCTTCCTCGTACAAGAGGGCGACTGGGTGAAGGCAGGCGATACGCTTGTCGTCATCAACAGCCCCACCATCGAAGCCAAATACCGCCAGGTGAATGCCCTGGAGCAGGTGGCCCAGGAGCAGAACAAGAAGATAGACGCCGGTACCCGCCGCCAGATTGTGGCCACCGCCCGGCAACTCTGGAACAAGGCGCAGAGCGACCCTGCCGC
>ERZ791720.72-NODE-72-length-78166-cov-10.2926_pt1 | contig 78166 bp, 77 predicted proteins | sample MGYA00510048_ERZ791720 | MGnify/ENA primary metagenome ERZ791720 (study PRJEB30046, sample SAMN00715142) | human gut metagenome | study: EMG produced TPA metagenomics assembly of the A metagenome-wide association study of gut microbiota in type 2... | reverse complement strand
TCGTCCAAGCACTTTGCATTATTCCTCTGAAATCCATCCGTATGTGAGCGAGTTTTACTATCTTTGTCGCATCCGCAATGCGGGTAATATCTAAATTTAAATTGTAACAAGTTTATGTTTTCCGGAATAGTAGAAGAATGTGCCACGCTGGTGGCTATGGTCAGAGACCAAGAAAACGTGCACTTTACTTTCAAGTGTTCGTTCGTAAATGAATTAAAAATAGACCAGAGCGTATCTCATAATGGCGTATGCCTTACGGTTGTCAGCATGACGGATGATACTTATACGGTGACGGCGATGAAAGAGACTCTGGACCGTTCCAATCTCGGCTTGTTGAAAGTAGGCGATGAAGTGAACGTGGAGCGCAGCATGATGATGAACGGCCGCTTGGACGGACACATCGTACAGGGACACGTAGACCAAACGGCAACCTGTGTGGACATAAAGGATGCCGAGGGCAGCTATTACTTTACATTCCGGTATGCCTTTGATAAGGAAATGGCGAAGCGCGGTTATATCACCGTGGATAAAGGCTCGGTAACCGTAAACGGTGTCAGCCTGACCGTGTGCAATCCTACGGACGATACCTTTCAGGTAGCCATTATCCCTTATACCTTCGAGCATACCAATTTCCACGCTTTCAAGGTGGGTAGCGTAGTGAATCTCGAATTCGATATTATCGGTAAATATATCAGCAGAATGATACAGTATAAATAGAGTTATAACTCATAATTTATAATTCATAACTCATATCTTATTATGAATGATTTTTTGCAATTGGCCGCTTCACGTCAAAGCGACCGTGCTTATGATATGTCCCGTGCAGTAGAGCCGGAGAAGTTGGAACGTATTTTGGAAGCTGCCCGGCTGTCGCCTTCGGCATGCAATGCCCAGCCGTGGCGTTTTGTGGTGATCACCGATCCGGAACTTGCTGTAAAAGTGGGTAAGGCCACTGCCGGATTGGGGATGAATAAGTTTGCCAAAGATGCTCCGGTACATATTCTGGTGGTGGAAGAATCCATGAATATCACTTCCTTCTTGGGCGCCAAGATTAAGGACAAGTATTTCCCTCTGATAGATATCGGCATTGCCACCGCTCATATTACGCTGGCTGCCGAAAGCGAGGGGCTGGGTTCGTGCATCCTGGGCTGGTTCGATGAAAAGGAGATTAAGAAGCTTACCGGCATTCCTGCCAATAAACGTCTGTTGCTCGATATCACGATAGGTTATCCGGCAAAAGACAAACGGAAGAAGTCCAGGAAATCCAAGGACAAGGTTGTTTCATACAACCATTATTAAAGCTACCGTTACAGGTCTTTCAGCAGCACTTGGCTTGCACTCTTGTAGTACTCTTCCCGTGCTTTCATCAGTGTTTCCCATTGCCCGTGGAATTCTTTGTCCTTGTCTATCTTGAAGTCCTCGGAGCCGTGGGTGTCCAGCTTGTCCAGCAGGAGAGCAACGTTCAGCTTGCTGATGTCCATGGAAGGCTGGTAGGCGATGTCCTGGCTTTTGGCATCGGTCACCACTTCGTGCAGAAGGTTGATTTCCTGCAATTCATAAAGAGTCTGGTTGGTCAGGCGTATGGGTATCTGGCATTCCTCGGATATGTCTTCGGCAGTATAGGGCGGTTCGTTCTTTTCAAAACGTTTGGCTACGAACGACATGATGAGGATGGAGATGAAGTCGCGGTAACGGCGGCTGATGTTGCGTGCATCCTTATCGAAACTGAAGTTCCGGATGTTTTGTCCGGCATACGTCAGTTCCGCTCCGAAAAGGCAGATGGTCCACGATATCTGCAACCACAGCAGGAACATGGGAAGTGCCGCAAAACTACCGTAAATGGCGTTGTAACGGGATACCCACAACTGACTGCTGATATAGAGGAACTGGAATGCCTGGTGTGCCGTACCTGCCAGAATGCCCGAAATCAGTGCATGCTTGAGTTTCACCTTTGTATTGGGCATGAAAACATACAGTGCCGTGAACATCACCCATGTCAGCACAAAAGGTATGAGGCGGATTAGGAATTTGCCGATGGGAGCGAGCAGGGTGAAGTCTGTCACATTCTTCAGCATGGTGCTCATAAATATGGAAAGACCGCCCGAAACTACCAGCAGAAGGGGTATCAGCAGGAGCATGGAGAAGTAATCCGTGATTTTACGGTACATGCTTCTTGCTTTTTTTACCTGCCAGATGCGGTTGAAGGTAATCTCCATGTTGTTAATCAGGTTGAGCACCGTCCACAATAACATGATCAGGCCCACGCCGATGAATATGCCGTTTTTGGTTTGCGATAGATAGGAGTTGACGAATTGGAAGATAACTTCCGTTGTTTCCGACGGGCCGCCGAAGCCTTGAACGATTTGACTCTCCATCAGATTGTCGAAGCCGAACCCGCGTGCAATGGCAAACACAATGGCCAGGATAGGTACAATAGCCAGTAAAGTGCTATATGTCAATGCCGATGCCTTGTTTACAAGCCTGTCTTTGGTAAAGCGGTTGATGCAGAGATAAATGGTCTTGATAATATTATATAAGGAGAAAGTCGTTTTAGTGACTTCATCTTCTGTAATACGCCAGATGTCGTATGTCAGGAATTTCCAAAGGGTGGCAATGCGCTTGTTCATGCTAAATTGAAAAATGAGAATCGAGAATTGAAAAACGATAGTATGCCGAAAGGGCTTTATTTCTTAATTCTCAATTTTTAATTTTTAATTTAAAAAAGCAGTCGGTCTGTAAGCCGGGTTCTGTTCCCTGATTCAGCAATTAAATCAAGGCGTCTGTCATTTATCTGAGCCGTATGTTGCCATACTGGCTTTAGCGGTCTACCCTCCGACATGGAGCGAGCAACTCTCATAACGTCGGTTTACATGACCTTACAACTCCTAAGACGTACGGCCCTTGTGTCGCCACAAGGCCGGTGGGCTCTTACCCCACCTTCTCACCCTTACCACAACCCCGGAAGGCATGGCGGTTATTTTCTTCTACGTTACTCTACCCTCGCGGACAGCTTTCTGTTAGGAAGTAGGATGCTCTGTGTTGCCCGGACTTTCCTCATCCGCACGAGGCGCAAGCGACAGACCGACCAACTGCTTTGAGGTGCAAAGATAGGAATTTTTTAGTGATTGACGTCAGGTGACCGGTGATTTGTTCGTTATCGGTGTTTTATTTGTGTAATTTCTTAAAAACACTGAAAATATGTATCTCTTTTAGAATAAATTGTTAGCTTTGCTAACATTAATAATTCCCAAATGCGTATAGTCCATGAAAAAGTTTGCCTCATTCTTTGCAGTATTTCTCTTTATAACTCTTTTTGCTGTCGCTTCGGAAGCCGGAGACCGTAATATACCGGTAGAAGTGGCACAACTCACCGACAGTTTGAAAAAACAGTTTGCACCGGACAGGCGTGTGGCATTGCTGGATGTAGATTATTCTTTTTCCGATAAGAATGTGATGCTGCGTGGCGTCACTACTTCGGCAGAAGCGAAAAACGCATTGTTGAAGGAACTGGCAAGAAAAGGCTATGCCGTGATGGACTGTCTTGAACTGCTTCCCGATGTGAAGGGGCTGGAAGGCAAAACTTGCGGTATTATCAATGTGTCTGTGGCAAATATGCGTGTCGCTCCGGATTTCTCATCGGAAATGATGACACAGAGTCTGATGGGGATGCCAGTGCGCGTATTGCAGCGCGATGGCTGGGTGCGTATCCAGACTCCAGACAATTATATCGCCTGGGTGCATCGTGTAGGTGTACATCCGGTGACCGAAGAAGAAATGGCCGCGTGGAACAAGGCGGAAAAGATCGTTGTGACTGCTCATTACGGTTTTGTCTATTCCGAACCGAACCAAACTTCACAAACGGTTTCGGACGTTGTGGCCGGCAACCGTTTGAAGTGGGAAGGGAGCAAGGGAGCTTTCTACAAGGTGACCTATCCCGACGGTCGCCGGGGATACATCTCCAAATCCATAGCCATGCCCGAGAAGAAATGGCGTTCCGGCTTGCAGCAGGATGCCGCCGGCATTATCCGTACGGCACACACCATGATGGGAATACCTTATCTTTGGGCGGGAACTTCATCGAAAGGCGTGGATTGCAGCGGATTCATGCGCATCATACTTTTTATGCACGACATCATTATACCACGTGATGCTTCCCAGCAGGCTTATGTGGGCGAGCATATAGACATTGCAGCCGATTTCTCCAACCTGCAACCGGGCGATTTGATATTCTTCGGCCGCAAGGCAACTCCGGAACGTAAAGAACGGGTCGTACACGTGGGTATGTATATTGGCGGCAAGCGTTTCATTCATTCGCAGGGCGATGTGCATATCAGCAGTTTCGACCCGGCAGATGAATTGTTCGATGAGTACAATCTCGGACGGTTACTGTTCGCTACGCGCGTATTACCTTATATAAATAAGGAAGAGGGATTAAACACAACGGAAACCAATGAATACTATAAATGACATGCAAAACAGAAGAGACTTTTTAAAGACCGCCGCCTTTGCCGCCTTAGGTTCGGGTATGGCTATCAATAGCGTATTGGCAGGTGAGGGTGCGGCGCCTGCTTTGTTCAATATCAATAAGAGTGGCGTTACGCCTAAAATGAAGCTGCGTTTCTTTCCGTATGAACTGAGGTTGCGTCATGTGTTTACGGTGGCTGCTTATTCGCGCACCACCACTCCCGATGTGCAGGTCGAAATAGAGTATGACGGCATCATCGGTTATGGCGAAGCTTCCATGCCGCCCTACCTGCAGCACGAATTGGGCACGATGGACAGCGTACTGGCTTTCTTGAAGAAAGTGCAGGATGTTATCGGGCAGTTCTCCGACCCTTTCCGGCTGGAAGATATCCTGAGTTATATAGACAGTCTCTCTGCAGGAGATTCGGCGGCCAAGACTGCGGTGGATATTGCCTTGCACGATTTGGTGGGTAAATTGCTGCAGGCCCCCTGGTATAAAATCTGGGGATTGGATAAGGAGAAAGCGCCTTCTACCACCTTTACCATCGGTATTGATACGCCCGATGTGGTGCGTGAAAAGACTAAAGAGTGTGCCGGGCAGTTCAATATCCTGAAAGTGAAGCTGGGGCGCGACAACGATAAGGAGATGATCGAGACCATCCGTTCGGTAACCGACCTGCCTATCGCCATTGACGCCAATCAGGGTTGGAAAGACAAACACTATGCGCTTGATATGATTCACTGGCTGAAAGAGAAAGGCATTGTGATGATAGAGCAGCCCATGCCTAAAGAGCAGTTGGATGATATCGCGTGGGTAACCGGGCAGAGTCCGTTGCCGGTATTTGCAGATGAATCCGTCCAACGCTTAAAGGATATAGTAGGGCTGAAAGATGCTTTTACCGGCATCAATATCAAACTGATGAAATGTACCGGTATGCGTGAGGCATGGAAGATGGTGACACTGGCGCGTGCTTTGGGCATGAAAGTAATGGTGGGGTGCATGACCGAAACTTCGTGTGCCATTTCTGCGGCTGCACAATTTTCTCCGGCAGTTGATTTTGCCGATTTGGACGGCAGTTTGCTGATAGCCAACGACCGTTTCAAGGGAATGGAAGTTGTAAAGGGAAAGATTACACTGCCGGACTTGCCGGGTATTGGAGTCGTGAAGATATAAAAGTACGGAAATTATACGATGACAGGAGCTCCTGATATAAACTGATTTACTTATATAATCCATGAAGAATCTGCTATATATTGTCTTTTTGTTTGTTTTTGTTTCTGCTTGCAGCACGAAACCGGAGAACAGGCCATACAGCTGGGATGATGATTTGCACCAGCGTCTGCTTACGGATTTTTGTTTGACGGAATCTCAGGTCAAGGACTATATCAGAAAGTATATTCCTGATGTAACGGACGAACAGATGCGGCAGTGGGAAGCATCCAATGCTTTGGAGTGCATGGTTCTGGATGGTGAAAAACGCTATTTCCGTAATGCCGGTCCTAATCTGTTTCGTGTGGATTCTGCCTGCTATGATATAAAGATAGCCAAAGAGGGCACTGCTCTAAGCGGAAGTGAGAAGGTGAACAAAGAGAATCTGCCCGAAGTGATTACCGCCGTGAAGAAAGAAAACAAGGCGATAGTCGCTCCCAAGCGGATGCGTGTCACTTATACGTTGACGGTAGACACCAATGCCGTTCCTGCCGGAAAGCTGGTTCGCTGCTGGTTGCCTTATCCCCGTACCGACCAGTCCCGGCAGCGGGATGTGAAATTCATCTCTGCCAGTGAGCCGGAGTATGTCCTTTCTCCGCAAGAGTGCCGGCATAGCACGCTCTATATGGAAAAGCGTGCGGTACAAGGAGAGCCTACCGTGTTCTCCGAAACATTTGAGTATACATCCTGCGGAGAGTGGCATAATCTGCGCGCGGAAGATGTTCTGCCTTATGATACGACTACCGCTCTTTATAAAGAGTATACCGCCGAGCGGGAGAAACACATCGTCTTCTCTCCGCGGCTGCGTGAGTTGGCTGCCAAGTTGGCAGCAGGTGAAACCAATCCTTATTTAAAGGCTAAGCGCATCTTCCGTTGGATTAACGATCACTTCCCCTGGGCATCTGCCCGCGAGTATTCCACGATTGAGAATATTCCGGAATATGTATTGGACAACCGTCACGGCGATTGCGGTCAGGTCAGCCTTTTATTCATAACCTTATGCCGCATCAGCGGCATTCCCGCACATTTTCAGAGCGGGTTCATGATGCATCCCCGTGCTTGGAACCTGCACGATTGGGCGGAAGTATATTTTGAAGGCGTAGGGTGGGTGCCTGTAGACCAATCGTTCGGAATCCCGGCTTTTGCCCGCAATGCCGATGAAGAGTATTTCTTCCTGGGTGGTATCGACTCCTGGCGCATGATTGTAAATACCGATTACGGCATGCCGTTAGTGCCCGAAAAGAAGTATCCGCGTAGCGAAACCGTAGATTTCCAGCGCGGCGAGGTAGAGTGGGAAGGTGGAAACCTTTATTTTCCGCAATGGAGTTACCATATGGACATCGATTACCTTAATTATTAAGGTATGGCATACAGCTTGAAAACAGATGATGTGTTGAGGCGAAACGCATCATCTGTTGAACCTCAACGCATCATCCGTTACAGGCAAACGGATGGTGCGTTTTTGTTTTGTCTATCTGTCAGTCTTTTAACAGACAGTAATCGTGCATAAATGCTAATTTGTCAGCTTCTGCCGTTAACCGCTGTTAAGTCCCAAATATTCACTGTTAAAAGAGAACAAAAAAGAGTGACAAGCGGAATAACAGAACGATTTTTGTCGTTATTTTAACGTCAGAATGTTAAATGAGATTTGAATATTAACAATTAAAGAAAATAGAAAGTAATATGAAACAGACAACAAAAAACATCCTTGGAGTTGCAGCCATTGTAGTTCTGAGTGCAGGAGTGGCCGGTGTTACCACTTATAAGATGCAGAATAAGGAAAAGTCTGCTACATTCAGCGAATTGTTCCAGCAGAACCCTAATAATTTACGGTTGGCTGCTTATAACGCGACGGATGCGCAGCCTGTTGACCTGACGCAAGCGGCAGAAAGTTCGGTTCATGCCGTAGTACATATACGTGCCAAACAGTTGAGCAAGACTCAGACAGTGCAGAGCATGCCGGATATTTTTGACTTCTTCTTCGGTGACGGTCGCGGACAGCAGCGTCAGATACAGACCCAGCCGCGCGTAGGTTTCGGCTCCGGCGTGATTATTTCCAAAGACGGCTATATCGTAACCAACAACCACGTGGTTGAGGGTGCTGATGAAATTACCGTGAAACTGAACGATGACCGCGAACTGAAAGGCCGCATCATCGGTACTGACCCCAGTACCGACCTTGCGCTGATTAAGATTGAGGGTGACGATTTTCCCACAGTACCGGTAGGTAACTCCGACGAACTGAAAGTAGGTGAGTGGGTGTTGGCGGTAGGTAACCCGTTCAACCTGAACTCTACCGTAACAGCCGGTATTGTCAGTGCAAAGGCTCGTGCCATCGGCGCAACGGCGTCCAACGGACAGGCTGCGAATATCCAGTCCTTCATCCAGACGGATGCTGCCATCAATCAGGGCAACAGTGGTGGTGCTCTGGTTAATGCAAGAGGTGAGCTGGTAGGTATCAACGCCATGTTGTATTCACCGACAGGTGCATACTCCGGCTACGGCTTTGCAATCCCCACCAGCATCATGACGAAAGTTGTAGCGGACTTGAAGCAGTTCGGTACGGTACAGCGTGCTTTGCTGGGTATTACCGGTACTACACTGGGCACAGACCTGCAAATGGACGAAAGACTGGCTGAGGAAATGAAGAAGAAAGCCGACGAACTCGGTGTGAAGGAAGGTGTCTTGATTGCCGAAGTTGTAGAAGGCGGTTCTGCTGCCGGTGTGTTGAAGTCGGATGACGTTATCGTCGGTATTGACGGTAAGAAGGTGCATAAGTTTACCGATTTGCAGGAAGTGCTGGCTAAGCATCGTCCGGGCGATAAAGTAAAGGTGAAGGTAATCCGTGACAAGAAAGAGAAGGAATTTGTATTGACGCTGAAGAACTCTCAAGGCAATACGAAAGTAGTGAAAGATGCCGGAATGGAACTGTTGGGTGCAGCTTTCAAACCTGTATCTTCCGAATTGAAGAGACAACTTAACTTGGGTTACGGCTTGGAAGTAACCGGAGTGTCCAACGGTAAAATGGCAGATGCCGGTATCCGTAAGGGATTCATCATCCTCAAGGCGAACAATGTACAGATGAAGTCGGTAGAGGATCTGGAGCAGGTACTGAAAGCTGCCGCCCAATCTCCCGAACAAGTGTTGTTTATCACCGGTATGTTCCCGTCGGGCAAGCGTGCAAGTTATGCTGTTGATTTGAGCCAGGAATAACAAAAACATGATAATCAGGTAAGAAGATTGTAATATAAGCAAAGAAAGATGAAAAGAAAGGTGTCGGCGAATACTTGCCGACATCTTTTTTGTTGTATAAGTAAGGTATAAATAAGGTGAAAAAGTTTCGGCATGTTAGTGTTGTAATAAATAATTTGTCGTAACTTTGCAACCCAAATCTGTATTATAAGAATGAGACAACTAAAAATTACCAAAAGTATCACTAACAGAGAGAGCGCTTCTCTTGACAAGTATTTGCAGGAAATCGGTCGCGAAGACCTCATTACAGTCGAAGAAGAGGTAGAGCTCGCTCAGCGCATCCGCAAGGGTGACCGTGTTGCACTGGAGAAATTGACACGTGCCAATCTGCGTTTCGTTGTATCTGTAGCCAAACAGTACCAGAACCAGGGTTTGAGTTTGCCCGACTTGATTAACGAGGGTAATTTAGGACTGATTAAGGCTGCCGAAAAGTTCGATGAGACACGTGGTTTCAAGTTCATCAGTTATGCAGTATGGTGGATACGTCAGTCCATTTTGCAGGCTTTGGCAGAGCAGTCGCGTATTGTGCGTCTTCCCTTGAACCAGGTAGGCTCGCTGAATAAAATCAGCAAGGCTTTCTCCAAGTTCGAGCAGGAAAACGAACGCCGCCCGTCGCCCGAAGAACTTGCCGATGAACTGGAAATCCCTGTTGACAAAATCTCCGATACGCTGAAGGTTTCCGGCCGCCATATTTCGGTAGACGCGCCTTTTGTTGAAGGAGAAGACAACAGCTTGCTCGATGTGCTGGTCAACGACGACTCTCCTATGGCCGACCGCTCTTTGGTGAACGAGTCTCTTGCGAGGGAAATTGATAGAGCTCTTTCTACGTTAACCGATAGGGAAAAAGAAATCATACAGATGTTTTTCGGTATCGGACAGCAGGAAATGACATTAGAGGAAATCGGCGACAAATTCGGTCTCACACGTGAGCGTGTCCGCCAGATTAAGGAAAAAGCAATCAGAAGATTAAGACAAAGTAATCGTAGTAAATTGCTCAAATCTTATTTGGGATAAATAAGAATATCGGTTTCTGACAAATAAAAGAAATTAAGAAAACCGGTCTGTCCAGAGTGGATGGCCGGTTTTTTTATTATCTTTGCCCCATTAAACAATCAAAAAGAAGTTATGAAGCACATAAAAATAGTATTTGCAGTGATGCTCGTATTTACTTTGTGTACAGCGTTTACAATGAAAAGCCATAAGCCTGTTTATGCTTTTGGCGTAGCGGCATCTTTCAATGATTCGGTAGTGTATTGTACGGAAATCCAAGTATTGGACAGTACGGCACTGGACAAGAACGGCTTTTTGCCCAAGCGTGACTTGTACAGCTATCAATTGAAAAACTATCTGGAATATGATTTGAAGAAACCCGATTATACGTGTATGATCTATTTCAGTGAGAATAAAAAGAAACTGGAAAAGGAAGCTGTCAAGGTAAAGGCGAAGTATAAGAAGAGCACAATGGTGTTGCAGGCTATTACGTCGGATAAGTTCAGTTTTAAGAAGCCGGAAGAGTAATCATTGCCCCCGGAATTATACGAATGACTATGAGATTGAAACTTTATACCCTGCTGTGCGCGTCTTTCCTTTTTTTGTTTACGTCCTGTAACCAAGATGATGACCCTGTGCCACCCGAAGCAGGAAGTAAGACTGTACTTGTTTATATCGTAGCGGATAATAATAGCTTAGGTTCTTTGGCCACTCTGGATGTGGAGGAAATGTTGGAGGGCATGAAGTTAGTTGACTCGACATCTTGCAATCTGTTGGTATATCAGGATGGGGGAAGTACCCCGATTTTGTTTCGCATCGCAAGGGATAAGAAGGGTAATATAGAGAAAGAGATTATTAAAAAATATGCGGAACAGGTATCTACGGATGCGGATGTAATGAAAGAGGTGATGCACCGTGCTTTCTACGAATATCCCGCAGATAGTTACGGGCTGGTCTACTGGTCGCATGCGGACGGATGGATACCTTATCCCGTTCCTTCTGCTTCTACCCGTTGGATAGGGCAAGACGCGGGGGCAGGGGAGGATAATCGCATGAACATATCCGATTTGGTGGAAGTGCTGAACGATGATATGCCGCATTTTGACTTTATTATGTTTGACGCCTGCTTTATGATGTCTATTGAGGTGGCATACGCGGTGCGTAATTATGCTGATTACTATATGGGTTGCCCTACGGAGAACCCCGGTCCGGGTGCTCCTTATAACAAGGTCGTCCCTTATATGTTTAAGCAAGGTGCAGCGGTTCAAATGGCGGAAGCCTATTTTAGCCATTACAATGAGAACTATAATAGCGGTATTGGGATGTCTAACACGGATTGGACGGGGGGCACTGCCGTTGCTGTTTTGAAAACCTCAGAACTTGACAATTTGGCTGCGGTTACCAACGAAATATTGCAGGCAGTCGGCGCTACGCCGAAAGAACTCTGTACTGAAGTTTACGATTATGACAAACGTACGGCTTACAACGGGCATGTGGGATATTTTGATATACAAGAAATGATGCAACATCTGATGGATGACGCAGGTTACGGACTATGGAAACATGCTTTCAATTCTGCTCTTGTATATTGGAAAACGACGGAAAAGAATTATTCCATGTTTGCTGACTATAGATTCGATACCGTTTTCGGAATGTTTCCAATGGAGAATACAAATGGTGTCACACATTATATTCCTTTTAACTTTGACTCTCAGGCTGCCGCCGCTTACCGTTCTACTGATTGGTACATTGCTGCCGGTCTCGATAAAATAGGGTGGTGATTCCCCTTTTGTAAAGTGGCACATTAGCATTTTAATGTGGTACTTTAGCACGCTAAAGTACCACATTACGAAAGAGAAACCGCCACTTCTCTTTTTTCTGCTTCTACGTCTTCTCTTTCCTTTTCGATAAAAATTTTCTCTTATTTCAATTAGATTCTTTTTCTTATTACTTCCTAAAGTATAATTGATTAACGTTATTTTCCTAAGGAAACTATTTTATATTGGAAATTATTACTTCCTTTGCAGTATCAAACTAAAAAGAAAGAAATATGAAATATGTAATTATCGGTGGCGTTGCAGGTGGAGCCACGGCTGCTGCCCGGTTAAGAAGAATAGATGAGCAAGCTGAAATCATTTTATTGGAGAAAGGCAAATACATTTCCTATGCCAATTGCGGATTACCTTATTATATAGGCGGCGTTATCGCCGAGCGCGAAAAATTATTGGTTCAGACTCCCGCATCATTCGGCAAACGTTTCCGTATCGATGTGCGGATAGAGAATGAAGTAATCGCAATCGATCCGGAAAAGAAAACATTGACTATCCGTAAAGCAGATGGAAAGGAATATGAAGAAACCTATGATAAACTTCTGCTTTCTCCGGGAGCCAATCCGGTGAAACCGCCTTTGGAAGGCATTGATTCGGAAGGTATCTTTACGCTTCGCAATGTAGAAGATACCGACCGGATTAAGGCTTATATCACAGACAAGCAAGTAAAACGCGCAGTTGTAGTAGGCGCAGGCTTCATCGGACTTGAGATGGCGGAAAACCTGCATCATGCGGGCGTTGCGGTTTCTGTTGTAGAGATGGGCAATCAGGTTATGGCGCCTATCGACTTCTCCATGGCTGCACCTATTCACCGGCATCTGATCGAAAAAGGCGTTTCACTTTATCTGGAAGAGGGCGTTACCTGTTTCCGGCGTACTGAAGAGGGAATTACCGTTTTTCTGAAAAGTGGCAAAACGATTCCTGCCGATATGGTATTGCTTTCTATCGGTGTGCGTCCGGCAACGGCATTGGCGCAACAGGCAGGTTTGGAGTTGGGCGAAACGGGCGGTATCCGGGTAGACGAGCACTTGGAAACTTCCGTAAAAGACATCTATGCTGTGGGCGATGCCATTGAATATCTCCATCCGCTGACCGGAAAACCGTGGCTCAACTATCTGGCCAATCCGGCAAACCGTCAGGGACGCATCGTTGCCGATAATATGGCCTTGGGCAATACCACATCCTACGAAGGAGCTATCGGTACATCCATCGCCAAAGTCTTTGATATGACGGTAGCCTCTACCGGACTTGCAGCCAAGCGTCTGAAACAATGGGGCATGGAGTATCAAAGCTCGGTAACCCATTCTGCTTCGCATGCAGGTTATTATCCCGATGCGTTGCCTCTGACCTTGAAACTGACGTTCCATCCGAAAACCGGAAAACTCTATGGAGCGCAATGCATAGGCTACGAGGGAGTGGATAAGCGCATCGACCAGATAGCGGGACTTATCAAACATGGCGGAACCGTTTACGATTTGATGGAAACGGAGCACACCTATGCACCGCCATTCTCATCGGCAAAAGACCCTATTGCCATAGCCGGATACGTGGCTTCCAATATTATCAGCGGCGCCATGCCGGTTATTTCCTGGCGCGAACTGGCAGAGAAGAAAGACGAAGTAATGCTGATAGATACCCGTACCCCCGAAGAATTCTCGTTCGGAACGATTCCGGGAGCTGTCAATATCCCGCTGGACGAGATGCGCGACCGTTTGTCGGAAATACCAGCGGATAAGCCCGTCGTGCTTTTCTGTGCCGTAGGTTTGCGCGGATATTTGGCACAACGTATTCTGATAGGACGCGGTTATCGCAATACGGCCAACTTGATAGGCGGATATAAGACCTATTCTACAGCAGTGGCGCCCATTCCTGCTCCTACGGCATCATCGCCGGCTCAGCCTGCTGCATCCGCTCCGTCGCAATCGGCACAGAGCGGTTCTGCCAAAGAGCCTTTGAGGGTTAATGCCTGCGGCCTGCAATGTCCCGGCCCTATCATGCAGGTAAAGAAAGCCATAGACAGCATCGCTCCGGGCGAGCGGGTGGAAATTGTGGCGACCGATGCCGGATTCGCACGTGATGCTTCTGCCTGGTGTGCCACTACGGGCAACAAGCTGATAGAGAAAAAGGAAGAAAAAGGACGCTACACGGTATTGCTTGAAAAAGGCGATGAGGCTTGTGCCTGCCCGTCGTCTCTTCCGGCAGCAGGCGGACGGGGAAAAACTTTAATTCTTTTTAGCGATGATTTAGACAAGGCTTTAGCTACCTTTGTACTCGCTAACGGTGCAGCGGTAACCGGACAGAAAGTGTCGATATTCTTCACTTTCTGGGGATTGAATGTCTTGAAGAAGATACAGAAACCCCGGACAGAGAAAGATATTTTCGGAAAGATGTTCGGTATGATGCTTCCGTCCAGTTCATTGCGGCTGAAACTGTCCAAGATGAATATGATGGGCTTGGGCAGCAGGATGATGCGCTTCCTGATGAAGCGGAAAGGAATAGATTCTTTGGAATCGTTGCGTTCTCAGGCGTTGGCGCAAGGGGTTGAGTTTATTGCTTGTCAGATGTCTATGGATATGATGGGCATCCGGCGCGAAGAATTGCTGGACGAAGTTACCATAGGCGGTGTGGCGACCTATATGGAGCGCGCGGACAAGGCGAATGTGAATCTATTTATATAAACGGAATAATGGAAACTTTATGTAGAATCCGCGATATTTACCGGGCGATAGCCGAGTTTGAAGTAAAATTCATGCAGGAGTTTGACTTGTCGTTGAATGAGGGTATGCTGTTGTGTACCCTGCTCAATACGCCCAAACTCACCTCCAGCGAGATAGCGGAAGCGCTCGGACTGTCAGCTTCCAATACTTCCAAGGTAATCCGCTCGGTAGAGGACAAGAAGCTGATTGCCCGACTGGTGGGAAAAACGGATAAGCGTCAGATGCACTTTGCACTGACGCCGGAAGGGAAGAGCCGTATTACGGTTATAAAAAACAGCACTCCCGAAATTCCGGCCCTATTGCAGGAGATTGTTTAGAGAGAGGCTTTCCGGTTTATTCATGGTGATACGGCCCGCCGTTCAGTATGGTCATGGCACGGTATAACTGCTCCACAAAGATAAGTCTTATCATCTGATGCGAAAAGGTCATGCGCGAAAGAGACAGCTTTTCGTGTGCCGCTTCATAGACTTTGGGGGAGAAGCCGTAAGGGCCGCCAATAATAAAAACCAGCCGTTTGTTTACGGTGTTCATCTTGCGCTTCATATAGTCTGCGAACTCTATGGAGCGCATTTCTTTTCCGCCCTCATCTAGCAGCACTACCACATCGCCCGGTTGGAGTGCTTTCAGTATCAGTTCGCCCTCTTTTTCTTTTTGTACGTCTGCGGAGAGGCTTTTGGTATTTTTCAGTTCCGGGATAACTTCCATATCGAACGAGAGATAGCGTCGCGTGCGCTGTATGTAGTCATTGATGGCTGTAATAAAGTGCTGTTCTACGGTTCGTCCTACGACGAGCAAGGTCATTTTCATATGAATTACTGATTTTCGTGCAAAAATAATCCTTTCCTGTGAGAATGTCGCTTTTCTTTTCTTGTTATTTATAAGATTTGCTTACCTTTGCCTATCATTAATACTTGTGAAAATGAATAAACGAGTAGTAATATTATGGCTCTGCTTCTTTGTCTGGACAGTTTCGCTTATGGCACAAGACGTACCGGCAGGAGTGGTCGCCGCCTTTAAAAAAGGAAATTCTCAGGAACTGAACGGGTATCTGAGTGATAAAGTGGAACTGATTCTGGAGAGTCGTTCAATCAATGTCGACAATCAAGCGGCAGAGAAAAAGATGGCATCTTTCTTTTCCGGTAATCGGGTGAGCGGTTTTACGGTGAATCACCAGGGAAAGCGCAATGAGTCGAGTTTCATAGTCGGTACGCTGACAACCGCGAACGGAAACTTCCGGGTGAATTGTTTCTTTAGAAAAGTGGCAGGCAAATATGTGATACACCAAATAAGAATAGATAAGACAAATGAATAAGGAAGAAGAATTGATTGACAGGCTGATTGACCTGGCCTTTGCCGAAGATATAGGCGATGGTGACCACACCACTCTTTCGTGCATTCCTGCTACGGCAATGGGCAAATCCAAGCTTTTGATTAAAGAAGCCGGTATTCTTGCCGGTATCGAGGTAGCTAAAGAAGTGTTCCGTCGTTTCGACCCCACCATGAAAGTGGAAGTATTCATCAATGACGGTACTGAAGTGAAGCCGGGCGACGTGGCTATGGTTGTGGAAGGCAAGGTGCAGTCTTTGTTGCAGACCGAACGCCTGATGCTGAACATTATGCAGCGTATGAGCGGCATCGCTACCATGACCCATAAGTATGCCGAGAAGCTGAAAGGTACGAATACCCGTGTGCTCGATACCCGTAAGACGACTCCGGGCATGCGTATTCTGGAAAAGATGGCTGTGAAGATAGGTGGCGGCGTGAACCATCGAATCGGTCTGTTCGACATGATTCTGCTGAAAGACAATCATGTTGACTTCGCCGGCGGTATCGACAAGGCCATTACCCGTGCCAAGGAATATTGCAAGGAGAAGGGCAAGGACCTCAAGATAGAAATTGAAGTACGCAACTTCGACGAACTGCAACAGGTACTCGATTTGGGCGGCGTAGACCGTATCATGTTCGATAACTTTACACCCGAAATGACGAAGAAAGCCGTAGAAATGGTAGCAGGTCGTTATGAAACGGAATCTTCCGGCGGCATCACCTTTGACACTCTGCGCGACTATGCCGAATGCGGCGTAGACTTTATCTCGGTAGGTGCTTTGACGCATTCCGTAAAAGGATTGGACATGAGCTTCAAAGCCTGCTGATAAAGGCGATATAATACAGGAGAAAGCCTCTCATAGGGAATGCTGCCCGTCAGGGCAGGTCTGTGAGAGGCTTTTTTCTTATGTTATAGAGGGCAAATGATGAAACGGAAAGATATGGATAACCTTATTCTTTAACTTCTTTTTAGAGATTCTATTGCAGCATTCTGCCGGATGCTGCGTCTAACTAACAAACGACGCGAAGAGGCGTCCGTAAAACGAGCACTGACATTGGAAAATGAGATAGAACTGATAGAGGGCTGCCGGGCAGGAAAGGATTCCGCCCGAAAGGAACTTTACACTCTCTATTCCAAGCAGATGCTGGCGGTATGCTACCGTTATACGGGCGATATGGATGCGGCGCACGATGTTTTGCACGATGGCTTTATCAAAATCTTCACTCGCTTCACGTTTCGCGGTGAATGTGCGTTGGGCACGTGGGTAACGAGGGTGATGGTGACACAAGCTATCGACTATCTGCGACGGAAACACCGTTTCAGCCAACTGGTGGTAAACGAAGAACAACTTCCCGATGTGCAGGACGAAGCGAGTATTGCCGAAAGCGGAAGCAGGCTTTCAGAGGAAGTGTTGATGGCGTTCGTGGCGGAACTTCCCGACGGCTGCCGTACCGTGTTCAACTTGTATGTGTTCGAGGAGAAGTCGCACAAGGAGATTGCGGAACTGCTTCATATCAAGGAGCATTCGTCTACCTCGCAGTTGCACCGTGCCAAGTGTATGTTAGCGAAAAGAATTAAAGAATATACTGAATATGAGAGAAAAAGATGAAATAACCGGATTGTTCCGTAGCCGTCTGTCCGGCACAGAGATGACGGTACGCGATGGCTTTTGGGAGCAGTTGCAGGAAGACGCGGCATCTCCGGCTGCAGGCCGGAAGAGAGCGATTGTTCTTTCTCCTAAATATTATCGGGTGGCAGCTGCCGCATCCGTTATATTTGTGCTGGGAGCCGCTTCGGCCGCTTTCTGGTATTTCTCTCCGAAAGAGGAGATAAAGGAAGCCTTTACGCAAGTGGCTGCTTTGACGCCGGAAGGCAATTTGGACGGAGATGTGGTGCAGGAATCTTTTCCATCTATCCATCAGGTAACCCCGATGGTACGGAATTCCGGTACAAAACAACCTGCCGATGGAATTCCCGCAGGCATGACTGCCCAATCGGAAACTGAGGGCGAGTCCGTTTCCGTCCGGCTTTCCATCACTATCAGGCAGCGGGTGCAGCAGACCGGTGACGGTTACTTCAGCAATAGTGCCGTTGCACAAACCGGCAGTTCTTATCAGAACACCACCGGTCGGGTAAGTTCTGCTTCGGACACCTTTTCCGCTGTTCCTGCGGAAGAAGAGCAGGCAACTACTCCTTTAAAATACCGGAAATCGCGTAAGTGGGCGTTGAAAGCAGCTCTTGGAACCTCTCTTCCTAAAGGGGACTACAATATGCCGCTGACGACGGCAGTTACAGTGGAACGTAGTCTGAACAGCCGGTTCGCGTTGGAAACGGGTATTCTGTATAATCGCTTGCATGCCGACCGCACGCTCCATACTTTAGGGATTCCCGTAAAATTGAATATGACATTGGCAAGTACTCCCAAACTCGATTTATATGCCACTGTAGGCGGAACTGCCGAAAAGTGCATTGCCGGCGCTGCGGATAACGGCTTTAATGCGGAACCCGTTCAACTGTCGGTAGCGGCAGGAGTAGGGGTGCGTTACAGATTGAATGACCGGTTTGCTTTGTTTGCCGAGCCTTCGGTTTCCCACCATTTCGGTACGGACTCCGAAACCGGAACCTTGCGGACGGAACGCCCTACGAACCTGAATCTTTTGTGTGGAGTGCGCATGACTTATTAACCTTAAAGACAATACAACAAAATGAAGACTCTCTGTAAACTATATAAATACGGATATCTGATACTTGCAATGGCAGCTTGCCTTATGCTTGCATCCTGCGGTAAAGAATCGCTGGATTACAATCATCCGGATGTAGATTTGTTTGTAAAACAGCTGAAAACCGGCAAATATTCTACTCAAAGTCCTGAAGGACTGAGTAATGTTCCCAAGTTTGCTAAAGAAGATATTGAAGAACTCCTGAAGTATGCCGAGGATTTGACGGTAATACCTTCTTTTCCGTTAGCTCCCGTATCCTATTCGGCAGGCGGAAAACTGCGGTTAGGCGAATGTATCTTGTGGACGGTGGAAACGATTCGTTTGGGACATAATGCTTCGATGGGGTGTAAGATGGTGCATACCGATGCCGAGAATTATGAAGGCATCTACTTCCTGACCGATGAGGAGGTGCTCGATGCAGCCGCCCGTTACCGCCGTTGGTGGGAAGGCCGGAAATATCCGCGTACCATGTGGACTATAGACCCCTGTTACGATGAGCCGCTTTGCGGAAGCAGCTATATGTGGTGGTGAGATTAGGTATAAAGTGTAAGGTATAAAAAAACAATCGGGGTGAAGTATTCTATTCTCTTTTTGGGGTTGCTTTGTGCGGTAACCTTTCCTCTTTATGCTCAAGAGTGGACGCCGCAAGACTCTTTGCGCCTGCACCGGTTGCTGGATGGCGGGGGAGAGATGAAACTGAATCCGGATGTATTGAAGGAAATGGGCGTTGATGCTCCTTTGGGCTCTCCAAAGGCTGATGTAAGTAAGACGTGGATGGACTTTGATGCTTCCTTACCCGCAATGCCTCGGATGCCGGAGAAAAAGGTAGTGCTTACCTTACGGCCTTATACCGCAAACACCAAATACAACTGGGATCCCGTCTATCAGAAGAAGATTACGGTGAACAAGAATACATGGCGGGGCAATCCGTTCTACGAACTGACCAAACTCAAAATCTATACAGACTGGGCAAAGCGTCCGTTGGATGCCGGACCGCGTGAGAGTATCGAACAGATAGAAGCTACCGGTTTGCGCTATATGGTGACCGAACGTGCCAACAATATGGCAGTGGGGAGTTGGCGAAGTGTCGGCGGTGGTGGCATTGCAGGTGATTTCATGCGTCCTTTTACAAAAGATTTCTGGAACAGGAAAGCTGCCAGACGCCGTGCACGTACTTTGGAAGTATTAAGGACTTACGGTGATTCCATAACTGCCCGCCGTAAAGAGACGATTATCAAATAGGGATATTCCGCTTTGAGTATTGAACTTTATTTCTCCGCTTCTTGTTTTCATAAAAATAAACCTTTAAAGGATAAATTAATGAATAGAATAACTTCTTTGTTTGGAATAAAATACCCCGTCATCCAGGGCGGTATGGTATGGTGCAGTGGCTGGCGGTTGGCGTCGGCAGTAAGTAATGCTGGTGGTTTGGGGCTGTTGGGTGCAGGCTCCATGCATCCCGAAACCTTACGTGAGCATATACGGAAGTGCCGTGCGGCTACGCATCATTCGTTTGGAGTGAACATTCCTTTAATGTATCCCCAGATAGAGGAAATCATGCAGATTGTGGTAGATGAGGGGGTGCGTATCGTGTTTACTTCGGCCGGAAACCCTACGACATGGACCGCTTGGCTGAAGCAGCATGGCATTACAGTGGTGCATGTTGTTTCGTCATCGCGTTTTGCCATGAAAGCCGAGGCTGCCGGTGTAGATGCCATCGTGGCCGAGGGCTTTGAAGCCGGCGGACATAACGGGCGTGAAGAGACGACTACGCTTTGCCTGATACCTGCTGTACGTGCAGTTACCTCACTGCCTTTGATTGCTGCCGGCGGCATTGCTACCGGTGAGGCGATTCTTGCCATGCGTGCTTTGGGGGCCGATGGTGTTCAGGTGGGTACGCGGTTTGCTTTGACCGAAGAAAGCTCAGCCAGCGAAGTGTTTAAAGAATATTGCCTGCATCTGAAAGAGGGGGATACCCGTTTATTATTGAAGAAACTGTCTCCGGTACGTCTGGCCCGCGGTAATTTTCAGCAGGCAGTGGCGGCTGCCGAAGCTGCAGGGGCTAAGGAAGAGGATTTACGTATCCTTTTGTCGAGAGGACGTGCCAAACGCGGCATTTTTGAAGGAGACCTTGAAGAGGGCGAACTTGAAATAGGTCAGGTTTCCGCCTTGCTCAATGAGAAAGGAATACAAACGGTAGCAGAAGTGATGGACGAACTGGTAACAGGTTATCAGCGGGCATGCGAAACGCTTGCCGCCAATGTTTGCGAGCGTTGGGACGTTTGACAGTTGATATAAACGATTTTGCCTATAGTGAAAAATCCTTTTGACGTACATTGTACCGGATTTCCACTATAGGCAAAATTATATGACAGCAAGCCTGCTTTTATCCTTTAGGGGGAATGTTCGGAGCTTTACCGCTGTTGTTGCTGTTGTTTGCTGACGGAGCATTGCCCGTGGGAGAGGCAACGCTTTCGTTTGCAGTGGCCGAAGCGGTTGTTCCGGCAGTTGCCGTAGCCGTGGCGGTTTTGCCTGCAACTTGTGCAGCCGGTTGTTCTTCCCAATGGAACGGTTCGAAAGTGCTGTTCGGGTCAACCCAGCTCGGCTTCTTGGAAGCGTAGATGATGAACGGAGCAATCACCACGACAAGTGCGCCGATGATAAGTACGGAGAACCATACGGTATTGCTGCCGGTAGAAATCTGGCTGGGCGGGATGAAACTCAGTACGAATGCAAGCAGTGAGCCGCAGAAGCCGAGGCCGCCTACAAGCCACATCAGACCGTTACCGCCTTTACCGATACGGAACGGACGGTTCAGTTTCTTCATCTTATAACGCAATACGATGGCTCCGGAGAACATCAGCATATACATGATGAGATAAAGCACCACCGTCAGTTGTGAAAGAATCTGGTAGAAACTCTGTACCGAAGGCATCACCACGAACAGAAGGCTTAATACGGTTACAGCGCCACCTTGTACGAACAGAATGTTCTTTTGTACACCCAGCTTGTTTGTTTTCTGGAAGAACGGAGGCATATAACCTGCCTTGCCCACGGCAAAGATACCTTTGGACGGACCGGCAACCCATGTCAGCACACCTGCCAGCACGCCGAACGCCAGTGCAACGGCTATAACCGGCGACAGCCAGGAAGCATGGATGTAACGGAAGTAATTGTCGAAACCTACCAGCAGACTTTGTGTAAGGCTGATGTCCTTGGCCGGAATAATGACACCCAGAGCGAATGTGCCCAACACGAAGATAAGCACCGTAATCAGTGCGCCGATAAACACAGCCTTCGGATAGTTCTTGGACGGATTGTTTACATCCTTCACGTGGATACCGCCCATCTCCATACCTGCATAAAAGAGGAAGATACTTGCGGCAAGAACCACATTGTCAAAGTTCGTCAGGTCGGGGAAAAAGCTGCTGTGGAAGTCCATATTGGAATGTCCGCCTGTGGCAAGGTAGATAATGCCGAGGACAATCAGTAATCCGGCAGGGATAATTGTACCTACCAGACCGCCGACTTTGGCTACCTTTCCTACCCAGCTCATACCTTTCAGGGAAATGAAAGTTGCCAGCCAGTAGATAACGAGCACCACGACCAGAGTATAGTACTTGTTGTTTGCCAGCGACATGTCGTGTACGTCGTTCATGCCGATGAAAGCGATGGACACAGCACCGAACGTCAGTACCGTAGGATACCAGATTGTACTTTCAATCCACTGCACCCAGATAGCGAGGAAGCCGAGTTTCTTTCCGTAGGCTTCACCCACCCAGCGGAACACACCGCCTTGTTTGTCTTGAAACATTGCAGCCAGTTCCGCAGCCACGAGTGACGTAGGGATAAGAAAGACAATGGCTGCAAATAAATAATAGAAGGCCGAACTCATTCCGTACACGGCCTCGGCGGGCAGTCCACGCAGGGATACTACAGCCGTCACATTCATGATTGCCAGGGTAAACACTCCCAGCTTCACTGTTTGTTTAATATTTGCCATAAGTTAAGGTTTTTGGTGAAAAATATATTCGAAATCAGCGTTTATAACAACCCTTGGGAATAGTTGTTCCCGGCGGGTAGAGGAAAATCCCGGCTTTAACAATTAAGGAGCGCTCTTTGCCGGTTCCTGTTCTATCTTTTTGTAATAGTCTTGCTTTTCCTTGTTGCGCCGCTCTACCAGGCTCGTTACGTATACTGTGAAAATGGGGAACATCATCATGCCCAGCGCTGCCAGCAGCACGGACAGTACCCGCCCTGTGACGGTGACCGCTATTATATTGGAGCCTACCGTAGTTACATCCATGAACGCCCACCACAAGGCGTCGCCATACCCCTTTACCAGAGGATTGCTCCCATGCTCCATGACGTAGAATGCAAGGCTTGAGAAATAGACGGTAGCCAGCAGCATTGTCAGGTAAGATACGAACAAGCCCGATGCGCGGTTGTACGTCAGCCATCCCACCACGATGGCCATGGCATAGCCGCCCCGTACCAATGGGATGAAACGCAGCATATAGGTGACTTCGGGTGAGAAAGTCCAGCCCATATAGGCAATGATATTCTGATAAGGAATAGCTACCAGCAGAAAGATGAAATGAGTGGCTACATAACGCATCTTGTCTGTTGCCAGGAACCATTCCAGTACAAAGTCCGCCAGGAACAATGCGCAAATCCATAGCTGTACTTCCATGTACACCGATTGCTCGTAGAAGGGGATGCCTTTGAACGTATCAATGGAGATGCTGATAACCAGGAACAGCGAAAGCAGCAGGATGATAACATGCAATATGCCGTATATCCCTTTCTTTCGCAAAACGAATTCCGATAGAGCCATTTTCATAATGAAGGTCTGTTTGGTTACGGAATTGCCGTCGGCAACCCGTAATTCATCATTAAAGAGGTTGCCCCTCAGCGTCCGTAACGTTTTCGGAGCAACCTTGGAAAAAAGAGTACGAGAGATTATTCTGTAATTGTCACATTGTCGCCGTTGAATACGCCCAGGCCGAGCTTGTTCATGATGAACTTGACGGCCAGTTGCGCCTTGACGGAGTTACCGGCTTCGTCCAACGGTGGAGCGAAAGCGGAAACGCCCATCACACCGGGCAATACGGCCATTACGCCACCGCCTACGCCGCTCTTGGCAGGTATGCCGGCAGTGTACATCCAGTCGCCCGAATGCTCGTAGAAGCCCACGGTAGAAATCATTGAAGTGATTTTCGGTGCGAGCCCCGCATCGAATACGCTTTGTCTGGTAACGGGATTGACGCCGTTGTTGGCAATCGTTCCGGCTGCAATGCCCAATTGTTCGGCTGTGATGCCCAGCGAGCATTGGCGGGTATAAAGGTCGAGCGCCACATCCGGATCGTCGTAGATACGGTTGTAATTCTTCAATAACCAGGCAATGGAGCGGTTGTTGAAGTTCGTAGCCGTTTCCGATTTGTACAGTTCGTCGATGAGTTGCGGAGCGGAGCCGCACAGTTCTGTGATATTCTGTACAATGGCATCCCACTTCTTGTCCGGATTGCCCACCGGCTGTACCATGGAGCAAGCGGAGATAGCGCCTGCATTTACCAACGGTGTAGAGGGATGGTCGTTTTCCAGCAAAATGGCAATGATAGAGTTGAACGGCAGTCCTGTTGCATCGGCGCCAATCATATCCAGCACTTTCTGTGCACCGTATTGGCGCAGGATAAGTATGGCGGTATGCACTTTTGAAACGGATTCTATGCCGAAGCGGTAGTCCGTATCTCCGATATTGATGGTCTGTCCGTTCATCAGGCAGATGCTGAGGCCGAACAGCTTGGAGTCTATGTTGGCAAGGTACGGAATATAATCCGCATTCTTGCCGCCGGTTTGTTCTTTCACCTCATTGTAGGCTTCCAGGGCAACTTCCTTGATTTGAGAGATTGATATTTTCTTTTCCATAATCTATATATAGAGAGAGTTTATATGGAATAAGGAATAGGAGACTGGAGTTTCAATCTCCTAAAGCCTTATCCGATACATGGTTTAATGTATGAAAGCAATAAAGCGGTAAGCTGATTCTTGCTTTATTATTTTTTGTGGTGTCTTCCGCCGTGATTGAAGATTTTGCTTTCTACCGGCAGATTCTTATCCTGTGCCATGCGGGTGGGAGTGGGGTAATCCAGTTTCTCCAGTTCGACAATGGCGTTTTTGATGTCGCCCAGCAGCATATCTGCCATGTCGCGGCTGAATCCCTGGCGGACAACGACACGCATTACTACGTAATCTTCCAGTTTGGAAGGCAGTGTATAGGCGGGAACCATCCAGCCTTGTTGCGAGAGTTTATCCTGCAAGTCATACAGGGTCCATTTGGCGGTCTTTGCATACTCCGGTTTCAAGTACCAGATGAACAACGGGTTCACTACTTCATCGGAATAATTCACGAACGGAGCCATTTTTCCGATTTCGTCGTGGATATACTTGGCGATTGTGAGCGAATTGTACTGTACTTCTTTGTAACCCTGGAATCCTAAACGGATAAACTGGTAATACTGTCCTAAAATCTGTGCGGCAGGACGGGAGAAGTTCAAACCGACTTGCGTGATATTGGCGCCGAGATAATTTACGCTGAATGACATCTCTTCGGGCAGATACTCTTTGCCTTTCCAGCAAACCCAGCCCAGACCCGGATAGACCAAGCCGAACTTGTGACCGCTGACACTGATGGAAAGCACCCATTTCAAACGGAAGTCCCACTTTTTCTCCGGATACAGGAACGGGAGGATGAAACCGCCGCTGGCAGCGTCTACGTGGATGGGAATGTCGTAGCCGGTCTTGGCATTGTATGCGTCGAGCGCTTTGTCGAGCGCTTCAACATCGTCATTCAGTCCTGTCCATGTAACTCCCTGGATAGGTACGATACAGATGGTGTTCTCGTCACACATTTTCAGGGCTTCTTCAGGGTCGAGTGTGGTTTTGTCAAGAGTCAGGGGCACTTCGCGCATTTCAATCTGCCACAGTTGGGCAAACTTTTCCCATACCACCTGGAAACCGGTGGAGATAACGAAGTTCGGCTTATCGAACGGTTTGCCTTGCGCCTGACGTTTCTTGCGCCAGCGCAGCCATGCAGCTACACCGCCCAGCATGCACGCTTCGGAAGAACCGATGGCGAGCGCGCCTGTTTTCCAGGTATCTTTTTCCGGAGAGTTCCACAAGTTGGCGACGATGTTGATACATTTACCGTTCATTACGGCGATGCGGGGATACTCGGTTTCGTCGATGTAGTTGATGTTGATGGCTTCGTTCATCAGCTTGGTTGCGTATTCGTCCATATAGGTGGTGACGAATGTAGCCAGGTTCAGACGGGGCTGTGTTTGGGCGAAGGTCTCATCCTTCACCATCTGGTAAGCGATTTCGGGAGTAGTAGGTCCGTCTGGTATTTTTTCTACCGGCGAGGGTTGCAACATACGGTTTGAGCCGAATACATCTGTCTTGGCATCTCCTTTTCTGAAATTCAAATCTTCCATATAACTGTAAGTTTTTAAAGGTTTAGGCGGCGGGGACTTTCCCCGTCGAATTTTCCACAACAACGACCCCCGCGAAAGAAAGTTCCGCCGTTTTACATTATTTGGCGTTTATTAAAAGGGCGGGGCGGAAATCCTGGCACTCTACCGGCTGTTGCTTTTTAATTATCGCTTATCCTATCCGAACATTCTGTTGCATCGCTTGTTGTCCTTCCACTAACTAATCCGCTTTTGAATTATGAAAATTAATACCGGACAAGGAACCATTCCTCTTATTACGCTTATAGGTATCTGGTCTGTTTCTGCACTGACCTCATTGCCGGGCTTGGCTGTTTCGCCTATTTTGGGAGAACTTTCTACGATTTTTCCCCATGCCACGGAGTTGGATATACAGATGTTGACTTCTTTGCCTTCCTTGCTGATTATCCCTTTTGTACTATTGGCAGGTAAACTGGCGGAGAAACGCGATTTTATCCGTTTGCTGCGGGTGGGGCTTTGGCTGTTTGCAGCGAGCGGGGTACTTTATTTGTTTTCTTCCAGGATGTGGCAGCTAATGGCTGTCAGCGCTTTGCTCGGTATCGGGGCAGGATTGATTATTCCGCTTTCTACGGGATTGATTTCACGGTATTTTACGGGAGAGTATCGCGTCAGGCAGTTTGGCTATAGCTCTGCCATAACCAATATGACGCTGGTGGTGGCTACGGCTGTAACGGGTTATCTGGCAGAGGTGCACTGGCGTTTGCCTTTTGCCGTTTATCTGTTGCCGTTGATTTCTTTAGTTCTTTCGGCTTATTTAAAGAAGGATGCGGCTTCGGTAACAATCAAGCAGGCGGCTATCATTCCTCCCATTCAATCTACGCCTGTAATCTCCGGTAAATATGGCATACACATACGCCATCTTGTTCAGTTAATGTTATTCTACGGGTTGGTTACTTACGTAGTTCTTGCGGTTACTTTTAACTTGCCTTTCTTGATGGAAGCGCATCACTTTTCAAGCGGTAATTCCGGGTTGATGATTTCTCTGTTTTTCCTTGCCATTATGGCTCCCGGATTTATGTTGGATAGTTTGGTGAAGCTTTTGGGGAATAAAACAAAACTTTACAGCCTTTTGGCTATTGCCATCGGATTACTGTTGATATGGATTTCGCCTACGGAATGGCTCATCGTGCCGGGATGTATTTTAGTAGGTTTGGGCTATGGCATCATCCAGCCTCTGATTTACGATAAGACAGTTGATACTGCTATTCCTCAGAAGACAACGCTTGCCCTTGCCTTTGTAATGGTGATGAATTATCTTGCCATACTGCTTTCTCCCTTCATCACAGACTTTTTCCAATGGATATTCCATACCGGTTCGCAAGAATTTCCGTTTATCTTCAATCTGTGCATAACAATATTGATTATGTATTGGGCGTATGCAAAAAAAGAAGAATTCCTGTTTAGTGATTAGCGATTAGCGATTAGTGATAAGTGATTAGCGATGAGCTATAAGTTATGCTGAATCGTAATTCATCATTACCCCTAATCACTAATCGCTTATCACTAACCCCTAACTCCTAACCACTTATAGTTCTATCTCCTCATACCTCATTCCGAAGACATCTGCAACTGCCTTATACGTCACTTTCCCTTCTACCACATTCAGTCCCAATGCCAATGCCGGATCATCTTTACAAGCCTGTTTCCAACCTTTGCAAGCTAATGCCACGGTATAAGGCAGCGTTGCATTTGTCAATGCCATAGTGGAAGTAAACGGTACGGCACCGGGAATATTGGCCACCGCATAGTGCACAATGCCATCCACGACATACGTTGGTTCGCTGTGGGTAGTGGGATGGGACGTTTCAAAACAACCGCCCTGGTCGATGGCGACATCCACAAGTACGGTTCCGGGCTTCATCATTTTCAGCATCTCCCTCGTAATCAGATGCGGCGCTTTATCGCCGGGGATAAGTACCGAACCTATCACCAAATCCATGGTAGGCAGTTCCATTTTAATATTGTGAAGCGAGGAATAGAGTGTTTTTACATTCTTGGGCAATACCTCGCTGAGATAACGCAGACGCGTCAGGTTGACATCCGTAATCATCACTTCCGCACCCATTCCCGCAGCCATTTGTGCGGCATTGGTACCGACTACGCCACCACCTAAAATAAGCACACGCGCAGGGCGGACACCCGGTACGCCACCCATTAGTTTGCCCTTTCCGCCTTGCGGCTTTTCCAGAAAGCGGGCTCCCACCTGGGTAGCCATACGTCCTGCCACTTCACTCATGGGAGTAAGCAGTGGCAAGGAATGGTCATCTTTCTCTACGGTTTCATAGGCGATACATACGGCACCGCTCTCAATCATGGCTTCGGTCAGTAATTTATCGGCTGCAAAGTGGAAATAGGTAAATACCACTTGTCCCTTTTTAATCAGTTTGTACTCAGGTGCAATAGGCTCCTTCACTTTGACAATCATGTCGGCTATGGCATAAACGTCTTCAATGGCAGGTAGGATTTGCGCACCTACGGCGATGTAATCATCGTCAGAGAACCCGCTGTTTGCGCCGGCCGTTGCCTGCACATACACCGTATGACCTTTCTTCACCAACTCGGCTACTCCGGCAGGGGTCATTCCTACACGGTTCTCGTTGTTTTTGATTTCTTTGGGTACTCCGATAATCATAATGTCATCTGTTAATGGTTAAACATGTTGCAAGATAGTGATTTATCTTTCTCATTGTCATTTTGCACAGCGTGTTTTACAACAGAAAATGCCTGCTTTTTTCTCGTGTGTGACGGCAGGATTATTCTTTTTTGGTTAGGCGGAGAGAACTATTCTTTTTATATTTGCATGCATTAAAAAATAGGATATGAACTGTAAGAATATAAAATACCCGATACTTTTCTCTTTTTTGTTTTTTGCAGGCAGCATACAAGATGGATATGCGCAAGAAGCGTCCGATGTGGAAACCGGACCGGACATACAGCAGGCATCTTTCACGCCCCCTTTCGATTTTCCGATTGTCTTTTCCGGTAACTTCGGCGAGATACGCTCCAATCACTTTCACGGTGGGTTGGACTTCAAGACCGGCGGAGCCATAGGCAAGCCTGTACATGCTTTGGCAGACGGGCATATCTCGCGCATCCGTGTGACGCACGGTTCGGGATATGTGCTCGATGTGGACTACGATAACGGTTATTCCACTATCAACCGACACCTCAGCGCATTTGTGGGCGATATAGCCCGAAGGGTGAAAGACTTGCAGTATGAACAGGAAAGCTGGGAAGTGGAGATTACCCCCGAACCGGGGGAATATCCGGTAAAGGCGGGGCAGGTGATAGCCCTTAGCGGCAACACGGGTTACTCTTTCGGCCCTCACCTGCATCTGGATATGATTGAGTCGGCAACAGGAGATTATGTCGACCCGCTGCCTTTTTTTATGGAGAAGGTGAAGGACAATATCGCTCCCCGTGCCGAAGGCATCATTTTGTTTCCCCAACCGGGCAAAGGCGTGGTGAACGGAAAGCAGATACACCGGACTTTCCCTGTAAATCCTACCCGGCCTATTACTGCCTGGGGACTGATAGGTGCAGGAATCCGTGCCTATGACCATATGGACGGAGTGGGCAACCGCTACGGCGTGCATACCGTTATTCTCGAAGTGGACGGTGAAGAGGTGTTCCGCAGTGTGGTAGACCGTTTTGCTTACGAAGAAAACCGCTATATCAATTCATGGACGCACGGACAGTACATGAAGTCGTTCATCGAACCCGGCAACCGTCTGCGCATGCTGCATGCTTCCAACGGCAATCGGGGACTGGTGGAAATCAACGAAGAGCGTCCTTACCGATTTGTATATACGCTAAGCGATGCGTTAGGCAACACCTCGAAAGTCCGTTTCACCGTACAAGGAAAGAACACCGAAATTCACCCTGTGGAACATCGCGAGAAGTATGCTTTCAAGTGGGACAGGACCAACTATCTGCAGGAACCCGGCCTGGAATTGGTTGTACCGCGTGGAATGTTGTACGATGACGTTTGGCTGGACTATTCCGTACGTGCCGATAGCGGGGATGTGGCTTTTACTTATCAGTTGCACAATAAGCGTGTCCCTCTGCACGGAGCGTGCGAGATGCGCATCGGCTTGCGGCGCGACCGTCTGGAAGATAAATCGAAGTATTACGTAGCCGGTGTTACGGCGCGGGGCGGAAAATACAGTATAGGCGGCACTTACGAGGACGGTTTCATGAAAGTCCGTATCCGCGACCTGGGCACTTATACGGTAGCGGTAGATACCGTGCCGCCGGAGATAATTCCGCTCAACCCCGGACAGTGGGGGCGTACGGGGCGCATCACCCTCAAGGCCAAGGATAAAGAAACCGGAATAAACAGTTACCGCGGAACGATAGACGGGAAATACGCTCTGTTCGGCAAGCCCAATTCCATCAGCGGCAATCTGGTCTGCGAACTCGACCCGAAGCATGTAAAGAAAGGTGGCAGGCACACTGTGGAAATGACCGTAACCGACGGTCGTGGCAACCGGACTACCGAAGAGTTTCATTTTGTATGGTAACTTTTCACCTGTGACATTGCATTATCAAACAAACCATATAATAACAGAAGTATGAAAAAATTAACTCTCTCCGTCGCATTAGCGGTGGCAACTGTGGTAAACGCATTTGCCTGTACCAACCTCATTGTGGGTAAGAACGCCTCTGCAGACGGTTCTACAATTGTTTCCTATTCTGCCGACTCCTATGGATTGTTCGGCGAGTTATACCATTATCCCGCAGGCATGCACAAGAAGGGTACATGGATTGATGTGCACGAGTGGGACACCGGCAAGTACCTCGGCCGGATAGAACAGGCGCGCCAGACCTACAACGTCATCGGTAATATGAATGAATTCCAGCTTACTATCGGCGAGACAACCTTCGGCGGCCGTCCCGAACTGGTGGATACTACCGGTATCATCGATTACGGAAGTCTGATTTATCTCGGTCTGCAACGTTCCCGTACCGCCCGCGAAGCCATCAAGGTAATGACGGAACTCGTACAGGAATACGGTTATTACAGCAGCGGCGAGTCTTTCACGATTGCCGACCCCAACGAAATCTGGATTATGGAGATGATAGGCAAGGGCCCCGGTGTGCGTGGCGCTGTGTGGGTGGCTGTCCGTGTGCCCGATGATTGCATCTCCGCGCATGCCAACCAAAGCCGTATCCACCAGTTCGATATGAACGACAAGAACAACTGCATGTACTCTCCCGATGTCATTTCCTTTGCCCGCGAGAAAGGTTATTTCGACGGAGTAAACAAGGACTTCAGCTTCGCTAAGGCCTATGCGCCGCTCGATTTTGGCGCTCGCCGTTATTGTGAAGCCCGCGTATGGAGCTATTTCAATATGTTTACCGCCCGAGGCAACGAGTTCTTACCTTATATATTAGGCGATACCGATACACCGATGCCGCTTTTCGTGAAGCCCGACCGTAAAATCTCCGTACAGGACGTAAAGAATGCCATGCGCGACCATTACGAAGGTACTCCTCTCGACATCAGCAAGGATTTCGGCGCCGGACCGTATCACACCCCTTACCGCCTTTCGCCCCTTTCCTTCAAGGTAGGCGACAAGGAATATTTCAACGAACGCCCCATTTCCACCCAGCAGAGCGGTTTCGTGTTCGTGGCGCAGATGCGCTCCACCTTGCCCGATGCCATAGGCGGCGTACTGTGGTTTGGTACGGACGATGCCAACATGACCGTGTTCACTCCCGTATACTGCTGTACGGATAAGGTTCCCGTATGCTATTCGCGTGCAGACGGTGCGGACTACATCACATTCTCCTGGAACTCTTCTTTCTGGATTTTCAACTGGGTTGCCAACATGGTATATCCCCGTTACGACCTTATGATCGGCGATGTGCGTGCCACGCAGGCCGAACTCGAAAACACTTTCAACGATGCGCAGGAAGGTATCGAGTCTGCCGCCGCCAAACTTTTGGAGAAAGACCCTGCTAAAGCGAAAGCATTCCTGACAAACTATACCAATATGACGGCGCAGAGTACTTTCGACACCTGGAAACGTTTGGGCGAATTCATCATCGTGAAATACAACGACGGAGTTGTCCGCAAGATGAAAGACGGAAAGTTTGAGCGCAATGCCATAGGCCAGCCTGCCGGTGTGGAACGTCCGGGTTATCCGAAGGAATTTCTGGAAGAATATGTAAAACAAACGGGCGACCGCTATAAAATGCCCGATTGATTAGGATATTCAAACTTATTCTTTTACATTTGTGACAGAACAGAAAATGAAGTATTAACCTTTAATATAAAAAAAGTCTTATGGAAAATCAAGAGTTGATTAAACAGGTGACTGAGAAAGCCGAAAAATGGCTTACCCCGGCATACGATGCCGAAACTCAGGCTGAAGTGAAACGAATGTTGGAAAATCCAGATAAAACCGAACTGATAGAGTGCTTTTATAAAGACCTGGAATTCGGAACGGGCGGTCTGCGCGGCATCATGGGTGCAGGCAGCAACCGCATGAATATCTATACGGTAGGTGCGGCTACCCAGGGATTGGCAAACTATCTGAACAAATGCTTCAAGGACAAAGGGCAAATCTCCGTTGTGGTGGGTCACGACTGCCGTAACAACAGCCGCAAGTTCGCCGAAATCTCTGCCGATATTTTCTCGGCAAACGGTATCAAGGTTTATCTCTTCGAGGATTTGCGTCCTACTCCGGAAGTTTCCTTCGCTATCCGCCACCTCGGTTGCCAAAGCGGTATCAACCTGACTGCAAGCCACAACCCGAAAGAATACAACGGCTACAAGGCTTATTGGGATGACGGTGCACAGGTACTTGCTCCGCACGACACAGCCATTATCGATGAAGTAAACAAGGTAACCGTTGAGGATATCAAGTTCAAAGGCAACAAAGATTTGATTCAGATTATCGGTGAAGATGTAGACAAGGTATATCTGGACAAGGTTCATACCCTTTCTATCGACCCGGAAGTAATCAAGCGTCAGAAAGACCTCAGCATCGTTTATACTCCGCTTCACGGCGCGGGCAGAACGCTCATTCCCGCTTCTCTGAAAGAATGGGGCTTTGAGAATGTACACTGCGTGCCCGAACAGATGGTGAAGAGCGGTGACTTCCCGACAGTGGTTTCTCCGAATCCCGAAAACGCGGAAGCGCTTTCCATGGCAATTGAACTTGCCAAGAAGATAGACGCCGACATCGTGATGGCAAGCGACCCGGATGCCGACCGCGTAGGTATGGCTTGCAAGGACGACAAGGGCGAATGGGTGCTGATTAACGGTAACCAGACCTGCCTGCTCTTCCTGTACTATATTATCAAGAACCGTATCGCAACCGGCAAGATGCAGCCTACGGACTTTATCGTAAAGACCATTGTGACTACCGAACTTATCAAGGCCGTTGCCGATAAGAACAAGATTGAGATGCTCGACTGCTATACCGGTTTCAAATGGATTGCACGTGAAATCCGTCTGCGCGAAGGCAAGCAACAATACATCGGCGGCGGTGAAGAAAGCTACGGCTTCCTTGCCGAAGACTTCGTTCGCGATAAAGATGCCGTTTCCGCTTGTTCATTGTTGGCGGAAATCTGTGCATGGGCCAAAGACCAGGGCAAGACGCTGTATGACATCCTGATGGACATCTACGTAGAGTACGGTTTCTCCAAAGAAACTACCGTCAACGTAGTGAAGCCGGGTAAGAGCGGCGCCGATGAAATCAAGGCTATGATGGATAACTTCCGCGCCAATCCGCCGAAAGAAATCGGTGGCTCTGCCGTTTCTTTGACTAAGGACTACAAGACGCTGAAGGCTACCGATGCCAAAGGCAATGTAACCGCTTTGGATATGCCCGAAACATCCAATGTGCTTCAGTACTTTACGGAAGACGGTACGAAGATTTCCGTTCGTCCCTCGGGTACGGAACCGAAGATTAAGTTCTATATCGAGGTGAAAGGCGAAATGGGATGTCCTAAGTGCTATGCCAGCGCAAATGCCGAGGCTGAAAAGAAAGTGGAGGCAGTGCGCAAATCACTCGGTATCTAAGACTGTTTGATTTTCATATATGGAAAGGTGCAAGTGGCAGGAAGCTGCTTGCACCTTTTGTTTTTGCAGTGCGGGCAGATGATAAGCCGGAATGTATTAAGTTTCTTTTATATTCTTTATACCGGTTGGCAAATCAATTCCCGTTAAATGCTGTTCTTATATGCAACAGCAGCCTACAGTTAACAGATAGTACTACAGATTGCGGTTGCACGCCGATTGGTTGATGTGAATGAGAGTCGTTTCATTCGTAGTTGTTCGTTTGCGAGTGCGTGTTTTCCGCAATCTGTTTTTTTTGTCTTTTCCTTTAATTATTAATCCGTCCTTTCAATTATTCTCCAGCCACCAGTCAATCAGTTTTCTTGCAATGCTTAGTTTCCGGGGTATTTCCGGCAGGTTGTCTTTGGAATAGAATGCGCCGGAACTGAGTTCATCGGCTTGCAGTTTGATTTCCCCGCTTTCATAGTCGGCTATGAATCCTACCATTAATCCGCTGGGATAAGGCCAGGGCTGGCTGCCGAAATAAGTGATGTTTTTCACCCTTAGCCCTGTTTCTTCCATAACTTCCCGCTCTACGCATTGTTCCAACGTTTCGCCCGTTTCGAGGAAGCCGGCTACCAGCCCGTGGAACGTGCCGCGGAAGTTGCGTGCATGTACCAGCAATATTTCTTTGCCCTTCCGTATCAGCACGATGATAGCCGTAGAAACGGGAGGATACATCTCATTGCCGCACTCCGGGCATTTTTTCATGATAGGAGTCTGCTGTTCCATAGGAGTGCCGCATACGGGACAGAAACGGCTGTGGCTGTCCCAGTAGAGTATCTGGAATGCTTTTCCCGCTGCCTGATAATCTGCCAATGGCAGGTAGTCGTAAGAAGCGCGCAAGCCTGTCATTACCCATTCTTCGGTTTCGGGTACGGGCTGTCCGAGTGCGCAAGCCTTAACTTTCTTTCCGCCGGTCAGAGTTACCTCGTGTATTTTGCATCCCGCTGCGGGTGTTACAGGAGGGGTTACTCCATGAGGTATACCGTATTTGTTCTCTCCGTTTGTTGTGTACTCTTTCTTCAGCAGCAGCTGGTCTTTGAAAAAGACGAACCACTGCATGGATTGTTCCATTTCCGTAGTTTCCATTCTTCTGTTAATGCTGAATATTATTTATATAAACTGTGGAGCGGCTTATGCCCCGGCGCCGCAGGATACCTTGCCGGATGAATTTGTTCAGTTCATCGATGGCTGCATGCCTTGTCAGCCCGGTCAGGTGAATATATTCGTTTTTGGTGATGCAAACATTTTCCTGCAGAAACAGCATCAGCCTTTCTTTCCTTGTTTCTTCTGTCGTTTCCGTTTTCTTCGATTTCTTAGTCGGAGAATGTGTCCTTTCCAGTTTCATTCTCTGTCTGATTTTCTTGCGGAATGTGTTGCTGATACGCAAATGCACGTTTTGAAAACGGACAGATTCGGACCTGATTTTCTTTTTCTCATCATCGGTATCCTGAGTGCATTTCAATGAAGTGCTGAAAAATCCCAACTCTCCGAGTTCTACAATGTTGCCGTTGGCAAGCAGGTCGCACAGTTCGTCGATGCAAGCGTCCAGCGCCGCCCCTATAATGTTTTTGGGCAGATGCTGAAACATAGCAACGTGTTCTACAAACTCTTTTTGGGTATAAGTTTCTTTAGGACATATACGGGCATGGAGAGATTTTTTTTCCTCGCTTCCGTTAGGAGAGGGAGTTTCGTAAAGGTCATAGTATGCACTCATGAATAAATTGTTTTGCCACTGCAATGAATAATTTCCATCCCTGCAATGAGTTGTTTTTTTCTTACTAAGAAGTAATCGTCCGATAGGAGTTTCTCTTTCGTCCGACAGGTGTGTAATTTTCGCCGACATCCTGTCGGACGAAAGAAAGACAGATGTCGGACGGAAAGTCCTTACTATGCAAAGATATAGTTTTTAATGATAGGATAACAGTTATTGGGAGAGTATTATTTTATTCTTAACACTCTGATTCCTGTAAACTTCTTATTCCTTTTCAGCATCTGTGCCAATGGCTCTTGGGAGACGACTACCATTTTCTGCGTAGAGGAGGCATGGAGCAGTTTCAATACTCCCTTTTCATAGCAGGCAAGTCCCAGATGGACAACATCCAGCCCGGGAATGTTGGTGGTAATGGCTATGATATCGCCATCCTTTATCCACTCGAGTCCTTCATCGGGCAGTTTGTTTTTGGGGATATAATGGAACAGTTGCCCGGAGAGCGACTTTTCTATTTCTTCAATCTTGCTGATGTTTTCGGGAGAAGACTCCAGGTGTTTGTATGCTTTGGAATGCGCAGACATGAAGTTGAGGGACAGCCTTACCGTATCGGGGCTGTTGGCGGCGGTTATGTCTTCCATGAAACCATGTCTGACGCCGTTGTTCACCCAATCGGCAATGTAGTGCAGGCGGGAAGTGTAACCGTCGATTTTGCCGTCGCGATAGCGGATGCTTTGCAGGGTGCGTGCGTAGTCGGCATTGTCTATCGTGCCATTCTTGACGGGAGAAAGTGCCAGAGCAAGCACATACTCCACAAAAGTGGTGCAATCCACTTCGTCGAAGTTGACTACGAGTTTTTCTTCTTCATTCACTTCCAGCGTATGTGCCACGTAGGGAGTCTTGAGGAAATTCAAACCGTATTTCAGCATGGCATTGTCCGTTTCCTGTGCGGAAACGGACGATGCTATTGCCAAAGTACAGAAAACGCAAGGCAAGGTACGGAATATACAGTAGAACCTGTTAAATAAAATCTGGGATATGCCGGATAACGTTTTCATAGCTGGACAGCTTTAATATCTATATATCAAACTCTTGAAATCCGTTCCCTTGTCGAACGGTACAATCGCGAAACCGTAACTGATGGCATTCTGCCTGCCGGGACGTATCAGATAAGGTTCGTGAGCCAAAGCTCCCCAACTGTCGTCACCGCCTACGCCCATCATGCGGTAGTCTATGAAGAGGTCTACGGACGGTTCCGGCTGCGGGTCGGTGAGATGGCGGTGATTGGTCTTTTCGGTGCGGGGAGAGCCGTTCTCGATAGACTCACCGCTATCCAGGCTTTCCAGCGGATAGTTGGATACGTTCATTTCGAAAGTGCGGTCGGCAACAAACAGCAGACCTTCTTTTGCTTTGCTGGTGAGGGTGCACCAATAGATGTCCGTGCGGTGGTTGTTTTCTTGCGGACGGACATAAGGCTCGTACATATCTTGGATACCCGATGTGTATTCGCCGATGAACTGTGAGGTGCGGCGGTCGCGGTAATTCTCTTCCGGACCCCGGCCGTAGTAGGTCAGCGAGGTGATGCGGGCGGGTAGCTGCATACGCAGTCCCACACGCGGTATCATCGGTGTTTGGGCATTTTCTGCAACGAAATGGTTGTCTACCTTGATAACGCCGTTGCCGTATACCTTATACGTTATATCCCAGCGGGCATCGGTCTGCGGGAAGCGGTAGGTCACTTTTACCGCCGTAGTATCTTTGTCGCGCACAACATTGAAGCTTTCGGCTTTCGGCTCCTGATAGCTGGCCTCTTTCCACGCTTTCAAACGGATGGGAAGTTTGGCTCCGTAGTCATTGTCGGTGGGGGCGCGCCAGAAGAAGGGGCGGGGACCTTGCCCGTTATGGATGTATTCCTGCTTCTTGTATCGGTAAGATACCAGCAGGCCGCTTTGCTTGTCGAAGGTTGCCTTGAAGTGCGGACCGGAGAAAACAACTTGCCGGTCGTCTTCTTCCGAACCGGCGAATGCCTGCTTCGGAGCATCTTCCTTATGGAAAGTATGCACATAGGTCTGTTCACGGGCAATGACCGTACCCGCCGGAAGGAACGGTTCGGGAGTACGGATAGCGGCATAGAACTCTATGCGTACGTCTCCGGTCGAGCTGTTGGTGGCGGGAATGCCATTGAGGAACGGACTGGTGACGGTTTGTCCCGGTTCGGCCTTGATGTCTTTGATTCGGCCTTTGTAAATCTCTTTGCCGTGATGGCGGACGATGTAATGGAAGTCGTATTTGTCGAGATTGGTGAAGGAGAAATCATTGCGTATCTTTACGACAGAAGCTGCCGGGTCGAAGTCGAAGAACTTGATGTTCTGATATACCTTTCCCATTTCCTCGGTCTGCGGCTTGACGCTGCGGTCGGGATATACTATACCGTTGATACAGAAGTCACCGTCGGACGGGGTGCCGTACTCGCCGTAGTCGCCACCGTATGCCCAGTATTTACGATCGTCAGCGGTCTTGGCGGCAAGTCCCTGGTCTACCCAGTCCCAAATACAGCCGCCTTGCAGGATGGGGTATTTCTCGATGATGTTCCAGTAATCCTGGAAATTGCCGAGGCTGTTGCCCATGGCATGGGCATATTCGCAGAGGATAAGCGGGCGGGTCATTTCGGGGTTCTGTGCGTATTTCTCGATACGGGCGGGACTGTGGTACATGGGGCAGAAGATGTCCGTGTTCCATTCCAGCAGGGCGCGTTCGTATTGCACGGGACGGCTGTCCAATGCTTTCAGCGTATTGTAGGTGACGTAGAAGTTCAGGCCGTTTCCCGCTTCGTTGCCAAGCGACCAGGTGATGACGCAGGGATGGTTCTTGTCGCGCTCGTACATGTTCATGGTGCGGTCTATATGCGCTTTTGTAAACAGCGGGTTATTACCCAGCGTGCCGCCTACGTTCAGATTGTAGCCCATTCCGTGGCTCTCGATATTGGCTTCGTCTATGACGTAGAAGCCATATTGGTCGCACAGCTCATAGAAACGTTCCTGCTGCGGGTAGTGGCAGGTACGGATCGTGTTTATGTTGTACCGCTTCCAAAGTTCGAAATCTTTCAGCATAAGCTCTTCGGGAACGTAATGGCCGGTGTATTCATTATGCTCGTGATAGTTGACGCCTTTTACGAGGATAGGCCTGCCGTTTACCATCAGTTGCTTGTCTTTTATCTCTACGGTGCGGAACCCTACTTTGCAACCGGTGGCCTCGATAACGTCACCGTTGGTATGTTTCAGACTGATAACGAGCGTATAGAGATTAGGCGTTTCGGCTGTCCACTGCAACGGTTCTTTGATTGTCTTTGGGGTAAACTCCACTTCCGTCTGACCGTAGCTTACACGGGTTGAGGATTGGGCAATCAGCTTGTCTTTGCTGTCCAGCAAACGATAGCTTACGAGGAACGGAGTCTCTTTGCCGGTTTCGTTGGCAAACTTCACTTTCAGCTTCAGGATTCCGTTGCGGTAATCTCCGTCCAGGGGAGTCTCCGCCTTGAAGTCCGTCAGGTGTATTTGCGGCTGGGCATACATGTAGATGTCCCGTTCGATGCCGCTGATGCGCCAGAAATCCTGGCACTCCAGATAATTGCCGTCGGAGAAGCGGTGCACCTGTATGGCAATCACGTTCTCGCCTCTGCGGGCAAGGGAAGTGACGTTGAAGCGTGCGGGAGTCTTGGAATCTTTGCTCATGCCTGCAAATTTGCCGTTGAGGTAGTAGAATGCCGCTCCGCGCACTCCGTCGGCGCTCAGGAAGATTTCTTTGTTGTCCCAGTCGGCAGGCAGGGTGAAGGTACGGCGGTAGGTTCCCGTAGGATTCCACTCTTTGGGAACGTAGGGCGGGTTGGGCTTGTCCCAATAGGGGGTATAGCCGGGAGAGCAGAACTCATACGACTGGTTGACGTAGACAGGTGTGCCGAAACCTTGCAGCTCCCAATTGCCGGGAACGTTGATGTCCGGCCATTTGCTTACGTCTGCATGGATATCCATAAAGTCGGTAGGGCGGTCGGCGAAGTTCTCCACATAGTTGAATTTCCACTTGCCGTTGAGGGAGATGCGGAATGTTCCGTTCTTGCGGTCGTTGACAACGGCATCCGCCTCATTCGTGTAAGAGGTGAAGGTGCTGCGGGGCGGCTCTTTGTTGATACTTGTGAGTTTGGGATTGGTAATTTGCGCATACCGGTCTTCCTGCGCCGCAAGGGCGACAGGAAGAAAGGCAGCGGCAAGCAATAGTCCGTGTATTTTCATGGTAAGTAAGTTTTAAGGGTTGAACAGGTTAATGATGATTGGCGTAAACTGCTGTTACGGAAGCGTTACTTCTCCGGAAAGGTCAGCCCTTCTCTCAGCCATTTTTCCAGCTCGCCGGTCCATTGGCGCTTGTAGGTGAAGCTGTCTCGGAAGCCCCATCCGTGACCGCCGGTGGGATAGACGTGCAGTGTGGCAGGCACTTTCTGTTCGCGCAGGGCGAGGAAATAACCGATGCCGTTGATGGGCAGTACGGTTGCATCATCTGCCGACAGCATGATGAAGGCCTGCGGCGTTTTGGGAGATACCTGCCTTTCGAGCGAGTATTTCTGTTCCAGTTCGGCCGAAGGAGTCTCTCCGATAAGGTTTTGGCGGGAACCGCTGTGGGTCACGCCTTTCAGCATGGAGATGACGGGATAGAACAGTATCTGGAAGTCGGGACGGGTAGCGTCGCTGCCGTATAACGTGGCAAGGGAAGCTGCCAGATGTCCGCCTGCGGATGCTCCCATGATACCGATACGGTTGGGGTTGACACCCCATTCCCCGGCATGTTTGCGTACCAGGCGGATGGCTTGCTCGGCATCCGACAGGGGAACCTCGTTGTGCCCGTTCGGCATGCGGTACTTCAGTACCGCATACGTGATGCCTTGCGTCGTGAACCAGGCCGCCATGTCGTGCCCTTCGTGGTTCATGGCAAGACGGGCGTATCCGCCGCCGGGGCACATAATGACGGCCATACCGTTGGGCTTTGCCGGACGGTAAACGGTTATGGAAGGATGGGTCACGTTGGCAACGCGGCCGCCTTTCAAATCTTCCTGTTCACCGGTCAGCCCGTTTGTATTGGGAGCTCCGTCGGGCCATAACGGCAGTTCGACGGGACTCTGTGCGGACAACATCGTTGCGGCAAACAGAAGGGATAGAAATAGAATCTTTCTCATGGTGAATATTGTTTTGTATTATCTGAATTTGTTTCAGTGTCCCCGCAGCTTATTTCGTTTTCATCGAAGCCTTTACGAGGTAGAATATCAGGATGGCATAAGCGCCCAGCGCCAGCACTTCAGACCATGTATTGCTGAGCCATGCGTCGTTCACCATATTGACACCGCCGAAGCGCATTGCCGCGCTTACCACACCCATCAGCGCACCGCCGGCAATGAAGCCGGACGCCAGCAGCGTACCTTTCTCGCCACGTTCGGCATTGAGAGCTGCATCTTTACTGCGGCTGGTTACGTACCAGTTTACGGCACCGCCCACTACCAGCGGAACGTTCAGCTCCAACGGGATGAACATGCCCAGTGCAAAAGCCAGTGCAGGAATCTTGCAGGCATTCAGCACGATGGCCAGCACCGCACCGATGCCGTAAAGCAGCCACGGTGCACCTACACCGTTCATCAGCGGTTCGATAACCGCCGCCATTGCGTTGGCCTGCGGAGCAGCCAGTTGTCCGCTGGTAAATCCGTATGTCTTGTTCAGGATAATCATCACACCGCCTACGGTAGCTGCCGAAACGATTGTTCCGAGGAACTTCCACGTCTCCTGTTTCACGGGAGTGCTTCCCAGCCAGTAGCCAATCTTAAGGTCGGTGATGAAACCGCCCGCCATGGAAAGTGCCGTACAAACCACACCGCCCATAACCAGCGCTGCCACCATTCCGCCGGGACCTTTCAGGCCTACCGCCACCATTACTACCGATGCAAGGATAAGCGTCATCAGCGTCATGCCCGATACCGGATTGGTTCCCACAATGGCAATGGCATTGGCTGCTACGGTGGTGAAGAGGAACGAGATGCCCGCAACGAGCAGGATAGCCACTACCGTATGCATCAGGTTGCCCTGCATCACATCGAAGTAGAAGAACAGCGTAACCAGTATCAGCGTCACGATAGAACCGATAGCGATAATCTTCATGGAAAGGTCGCGTTGCGTACGCTTCACGTTGGTTTCCGCATCAGCCTTGCCGCCCATTTCCTTGGCAGCCAGCCCTACGGCACTCTTGATGATGCCCCATGACTTGATGATGCCGATGATACCCGCCATTGCAATGCCGCCGATACCGATGCTCTTGGCATAGTACTTGAAGATTTCTTCGGGAGACATGGCACCTACGGTGGCGGTAATCTCCGGATTCCATTGGTTCAGCACGCTGTCGCCCCAGATAAGGGACATGCCGGGGATGATAATCCACCATACGGCAAGCGAGCCGGCACAGATGATAGAGGCGTATTTCAGTCCGACGATATAGCCCAGACCCAGTACGGCAGCTCCGGTGTTTACCTTGAACACCAGCTTGGCTTTCTCTGCCAGCATTTCGCCGAAGCCGCATACACGGGTGGTGAAGTTCTCGTTCCACCAACCGAAAGTGGCAACGATGAAGTCGTACAGACCGCCGATAATACCCGCCGTCAGCAACGGTTTTGCCTGACTGCCGCCTTTTTCTCCCGATACAAGCACCTGCGTCGTTGCGGTGGCCTCGGGGAAAGGATATTTGCCGTGCATGTCGCTTACGAAATATTTACGGAACGGGATAAGGAAAAGGATACCCAGTACGCCGCCCAGCAGCGAACTGATGAATACTTGTGCAAATGTTACGGTAATTTCCTGCGGATAGCTTTCCTGTAGGATATACAGTGCGGGCAGGGTAAAGATTGCGCCTGCCACAATTACTCCGGAGCTGGCTCCGATGGACTGGATGATGACGTTTTCGCCCAGTGCGTTCTTACGCTTGGCTGCGCCGGACACACCGACGGCGATAATGGCGATGGGGATGGCGGCTTCGAATACCTGTCCCACTTTCAGCCCCAGATAGGCTGCCGCTGCCGAAAACAGTACCGCCATGGCGATACCCCACAGTACCGACCACAGGTTTACTTCGGGGTATTTCTTGTCGGGACTCATCAGGGGATTGTAGACCTCTCCCGGCTTCAGTTCGCGGAACGCGTTTTCCGGTACGCCGATTGCTTTCTCTTCTTCTTGTTTCATAATAGCTGTTTTATTTTTATTGTTATGATTGCGATATGTATTCCATTATAGACTTCAAAGAAAGCAAAAAAAAAGGAGAATTGAAAAATTCTCCTTTTTTCTGTATCATAAAAACGTTTATTTGGCGTCTTTGGCAGTCATATTGCCTTCAACGAACAGACGCATCATTTCGGTCTTGGCGTTGGTGCGCAGCGTAACGGACTTCTTGAAGTGTCCGGGGTATTTGCCTGTACCGTTGTAGGTAATCTTGATGGTTCCGGTCTTTCCGGGCATCACCGGCTCTTGCGTGTATTCGGGCACTGTGCATCCGCAAGATGCCACTGCCTGGTGGATTACCAGCGGAGCGTCTCCCACATTGGTGAATGTAAACGTGCAACTTACCACCGGATTGTTTTCGGAGAATGTTCCGAAGTTATGGGTGGTCTTGTCGAATTTAATGTCTGCCCCGCCTTGTGCATAGGCATAACCGATGCTCATAACCAGCATCAACATATAAAAAGCAAGTTTCTTCATGTCTTTATCTTTTTTAATTACACAAGGTGCAAAGGTAAGCCATTTCTGCAAAAATCACTCGTACTCTGTGCGAAATTGTATTAAATCGGCGTCAGAAGCCATTGTGACGGATGATAAGCAGGGAGAAATAAGGAAAACGGAGTGTTTCAAGCTGCTGCCCGTCACTGATGTATTTTTCCTGCGGAGTGCCTACATTCTCGAAATAGCGGTAATCGTATTCGGGATGAAGGCGGATGCAACGGTGCACTTCATCGGTGCACTGCGACAGTTTCATGATGACTACCGTGTTCTGCGATTGTATCAGCCGTTCTATCTCTTCGGCGGTGGTGATACCGGGAATTACGGTCAGCCTTTCTTCCCGGCTGGCGATGTGCAATCCGCCCCGTGCTCCGGCAGCGATGAAAGCGGGGATGCCGGCAATCTGTTCTACGGGGATGCCGGCGGCTTGCAGTTTCTCATATATATAATGTACAGAGGAGTAGAAGCCTGCATCGCCCTCTGCCACGATAGCCACTTTCTTGCCGGCGTGATGCAGGGAAAGGGCGGCGGCATACACTTGGTCGTAGGCGTTGAGGGCATCGGTCCGCTGCTTGCTCATGGGCAGGGAGAAGCGACGGATACGGTTGGCGGGTATGTCGAGCCGGAGCATGATGTCGGCGGCGCGTGACAGGGAATGACCGTCGCGGACGGGTGTTTCGGGACAGAAGATACAGTCGGCATTTTGCAGGGCTTTCAGTCCTTTCAGGGTGATGAGTTCGGCTTCACCGGGGCCGAGGGATACGAATTGAATAGGGGACATTCTGTTTTTTTATGTGCAAAAATCGGGAAATAATCAATAGTAAGCAAGATATTCGCTATCTTTGTTACCCTTACAAATAATGGAAGCCTATGGACTACCAACTGAATACGCGTTTGAACGGCAATATCGCAATGACATCCCGCTTTCACGAAAACAAGCCGCTGCAACGCGACAAGACTCTGTATAAGTTTCTCTGGGTACAGAGCGGCACGCTCGCCATCGAGGTAGACCATATACCCATGAAGCTGGCGAAAGACGAGATTGTCACGCTTACCCCGCTGCATCATCTGACTATCAAAGAGGTGGCAGGTGAGTTCCTGACCTTTGTTTTCAACAGTAACTTCTACTGCATCTACGGACATGACAATGAGGTGTCCTGCAACGGCTTTCTGTTCTACGGTTCGTCCCGGGTGATGCGGCTGAAGCTGTCCGAGGAGCAATCGTCCAACCTGCATGATATAGTCCGCATCTTCCGTCAGGAGTCCGCCATTAATGACAATCTTCAGGAAGAGATGTTGCGGATTGTACTGAAACGTTTCATCATCACCTGTACGCGCATAGCACGTGCAAGGTTTGGTGTGGGGCAGGAGAATGAGAGGACTTTCGATGTTGTCCGTCGGTTCTATGTGCTGGTAGACCAGCATTTCCGTGAAAAGAAACAGGTGCAGGACTATGCCGATATGCTTTGCCGTTCGCCTAAGACGCTTTCCAACTTGTTTTCTGCCTGCGGACTGCCTTCTCCGCTTCGCATCATTCACGAACGGATAGATGCGGAAGCCAGACGCCTGCTGCTGTACACACGGAAGAGCGCTAAGGAAATCAGCGCCATCCTGGGCTTTGAGGACTTGGCTGCATTCAGCCGCTTCTTCAAGAAAATGACGGGAGAGAGTGTGTCGGAGTATCGGAAACAAGCACATCGGGAAGAATTGCCAACTGTTACGGAATAATTGCCATTCCACAACCGGCAGGAAACAGGGATCTTTGCAAAAACATTTCACCCGAGTGTCTCTGCGGTGAACCTAAAACAACAAAAATATGAAAACGAAATTGCAAAAACTGTTCCTTGCGGCACTGACGCTGGCCGCTTCTTCCCAAAAGTTGGGTATCAATCTCATCCGCGTGGCCATTCTTGTGATATTTGTATGGATAGGCGGCTTGAAATTCTGGAACTACGAAGCCGAAGGAATCGTTCCGTTCGTGGCAAACAGTCCTTTTATGAGTTTCTTCTACGATAAGCCTGCACCGGAATACAAGGAATACAAGCTGAAAGAGGGAGAATTTGACGAAGCCAAGCACCGGTGGCATGTAGAGAACAATACCTACGGCTTCTCCCGCGGTCTTGGCATACTGATTATGGCAATCGGTATCCTTACTTTTCTGGGGATATTCTTTCCGAAAATCGGATTGGCAGGGGCTGCACTGGCCGTCATAATGACTGTCGGCACGCTTTCGTTCCTTGTCACTACTCCTGAAGTGTGGGTTCCCGATTTGGGAAGCGGAGAGCATGGCTTCCCTTTGCTGACAGGGGCCGGACGATTGGTGATAAAGGATACCGCCATCCTTGCCGGAGCTATTGTGGTGCTGGCGGACAGTGCAAAAAAAGTATTGAACCAATTGGAAAAATAAGACTATGAAAAAGTATGATGCTATTATTATCGGCTTTGGAAAAGGAGGCAAGACACTCGCTGCCGGGCTGGCTGAACGGAACTTTACTGTTGCTATGATAGAACGTTCGGATAAGATGTACGGCGGTACGTGTATCAATATCGGATGTATTCCGACCAAGACACTGATACATTCGGCAGAGTTGGCAGATACGAGTGCGTCCTGGGAACAGAAACGGGCATACTACCGCCAGTCTGTTGCACGGAAAGAGGAAGTTACTTCTTTCCTGCGTCAGAAGAATTACCGCAATCTGTCAGACAATCCTAATATAACGGTATATACGGGTACAGGTTCTTTTGTCGGTCCTGATGTGGTGGAAGTACGTATGGCGGAAGAAACGATTCAGCTTCAAGCCCAGCAGATATTTGTCAATACGGGAGCTGAAACCATCATTCCGCCTATCGGGGGAGTAAAGGACAATCCGAAAGTATACACCAGCACTTCCATTATGGAACTGGCGGAGCTTCCTAAGCATCTTGTTATTGTGGGCGGCGGATATATCGGCTTGGAGTTCGCTTCGATGTACGCTTCTTTCGGATCGCAGGTGACAGTGTTGGAAAGCTATTCCGAACTGATAGCCCGTGAAGACCGTGACATTGCTGCCAGCGTGCAGGAAGTGTTGGAAAAGAAAGGCATCACTTTCTGCCTGAATGCCCGTGTGCAGTCCGTGGAAGGTACGGTGGTTGTCTATCAGGATGCCGTGACAGGCAAGATACTGCAATTGGACGCGGATGCTATTCTTTTGGCTACCGGACGTCGTCCCAATACTGCGGGATTGAATCTGCCTGAGGCAGGAGTAGAGGTGAACGAACGTGGTGCTATTATCGTGAACGAGCATTTGCAGACTACCAATCCCAATATCCGTGCTATCGGTGATGTGAAAGGCGGACTGCAATTTACTTATATTTCGTTGGACGATTACCGTATTCTCCGCGAAGACCTGTTTGGAGCGGGAGAGCGTAAGGTGTCCGACCGTGAGCCGGTGAGCTATTCGGTGTTTATAGATCCGCCGCTTTCACGTATCGGTATGAGTGAGACCGAAGCACGTGAGAAAGGTTTGAACATTAAGGTAAACAAACTCCCCGTCTCCGCCATTCCCCGTGCCCGTACATTGGGCAATACGGACGGGTTGTTCAAGGTGATAGTGGATGCCGATACCGATAAAATAGTGGGTTGCACTCTGTTTGGCCCGGAGTCGAGTGAAGTAATCAATCTGGTGGCGATGGCTATGAAGATGAGGCAGGAGTATACTTTCCTGCGTGATTTCATCTTCACACATCCTAGCATGAGCGAGGCATTGAACGATTTGATGAACTTGTAGTTTCTTTTATAACGATTTGTTCGGGAAGAGTTTGCGTATCTCCTCAAAATTGCCGAATATTGTGCCCTGAAATATAAAACCGAACAATCATGATCAGATTACCTCTCATGGGTCTTGTATTTGCGTGTGCAGTGTCTATGACTTCGTGCGGTACAAAGTCCCGGCAAGCATCCGGCAATTCCGATACTGCGGCTGTTGCGGTTTCCGTTGCGGATACCGCAACAGCCGTTATTCCCGTCTACGCCAAAGGCTATGCGGTGAAACATCTGCCGGGGAATGTGCGTCTGGTGGACATACACGACCCTCAAAAAGAAGAGGGAAATACCTTTCGGTATGCTTTGGTTCCGAGGGGTACGAAGCCTGCCGGTATTCCTGCCGATTATACCGTGATAGAAACTCCGGTGAAGCATGTTATCTGCATGACTTCCCTGCAACTGTCCAACTTCATCCGGTTGGATGCCTGCGATTATGTGGTGGGCATTACCAGTACCCGCCATCTTTTCAATAAGGAGATGAACGGGCGTCTGAAGGCGGGCAAGACATCCAAAATCGGGATTGAGGGGAACTTCGATAACGAGGTGATTATGAGCATTAATCCCGATGTTATCTTTATCTCTCCTTTCAAACGGGGCGGATATGACGCCATGCGCGAAACAGGCATTCCGCTGGTGCCGCACTTGGGATATAAGGAAATGACTCCGTTGGGGCAGGCTGAATGGATAAAGTTCATCGGTATGTTCATCGGTCGGGAAGCAGAGGCGAATGCCCGTTTTGCCGGGATAGAGAAGCGGTATAACGAGCTGAAAGAACTGGCTGCCGGTGTAAAAAAGCGTCCTGTGGTGTTCAGCGGTGAAATGCGTGGCGGCAACTGGTATGCGGTAGGCGGAAAGAGTTTCCTTGCCGAACTGTTCCGGGATGCCGGTGCAGACTATTTCCTGAAAGACGATCCGCGTTCGGGCGGTGTGACACTGGATTTCGAGACGGTGTACAGTAGGGCGGAGAGTGCCGACTATTGGCGCATCGTCAACAGTTACGACGGAACATTCTCTTACGATGCCTTGAAGTCTTTGGACCCTCGTTATGCCGACTTTCGCGCTTTTCGCGAGAAAGGAGTAATCTATTGCAATATGCGTGAGAAACCTTTCTATGAGAGTATGCCCATGCAGCCTGAGGTAGTATTGGAAGATTTGATTCATGCTTTTCATCCCGACCTGCTGCCCGATTATAAACCCACTTATTACGAGCGACTGAACTAATGAAAAGACCTGCATTGCCGTTGATGCTCCTTATACTGGCATCCATCTTCCTGCTCTTTTTGCTGAACCTGCTGTTGGGGTCCGTCCATATCCCGTTTGGCAAGATATGGGAATTGCTGTGGGGGACAGGAGCGGCTTCCAATCCCGATACGATGAGCAACCAGGAAGTTATCTGGAGCAATATCCTTTGGAAAAGCCGTGTGCCGCAGGCCTTGACGGCATTGGTGGCGGGAGCGGGGCTTTCGGTCAGCGGTTTGCAGATGCAGACGGTGTTCCGTAATCCGCTGGCAGGACCTTCGGTGCTGGGCATCAGTTCGGGAGCGAGCCTGGGAGTGGCTTGTGTGGTACTGCTGTCCGGTGCTATGGGCGGTGTGGCACTGAGCCGTTTGGGGTATATGGGAGAGGTGGCGTTGTCCGTGGCTGCCATTATCGGGGCATTGTCGGTCATGGCGCTGATTGTCTACGTCTCCCAAAAAGTAAAGGGGAATGTAACGCTGCTCATTATCGGTGTGATGATAGGTTATGTGGCAAGTGCCGTTATCGGTGTATTGAAATATTTCAGTGTGGAAGAGGATATACGGGCGTACGTTATCTGGGGGCTGGGCAGTTTTGCACGTGTCTCCGGTGACCAGATGCTGCTGTTTGTCTGTATCATGGCGGTGTTGCTGCCCTTGTCGTTCCTGCTGATAAAGACCATGAACCTGTTGTTGTTGGGCGACGGTTATGCACGTAACTTAGGATTGAATATCAAACGGGCGCGCCTGCTCGTCATATCCTGTTCCGGAGTGCTGGTGGCCATTGTCACCGCCTACTGCGGTCCTATTATGTTTATCGGGTTGGCAGTGCCTCATTTATGCCGCGCCATTTTTCACACGTCCGACCATCGCATATTGATGCCCGCTACCTTGCTGGTAGGTGCAGCCTTGGCGTTGGTGTGTAACCTGATAGCCCGCATGCCGGGATTCGAAGGAGCGTTGCCCGTTAATTCGGTGACTGCGCTGGTAGGTGCGCCGGTGGTTGCATCCGTGCTTTTCAGAAAGAGAAAAGGGGAGTTGAACGAATAAAATATCAAGTATATTGAACTCTAATATTACATATAACATTGAAGAACGAGACTATACATATCGAGAATCTTTCTATCGGCTATCCCGGTAAGAGTGATGTGAAGATAGTGGCGGACGGCATCTGTGCAGGCATCAACAGTGGCGAGCTGACCTGCCTGCTGGGTGCTAACGGAGTGGGTAAGTCCACACTGCTCCGCACTCTGTCCGCTTTCCAGCCCAAACTGGGTGGAGAGATACGTATTCAAGGTAAAGAGATTGAGTCCTATACCGACAAGCAACTGTCGCGCGTTATCAGCGTAGTGCTGACAGAGAAATGCGACATCCGCAATATGTCCGTTACGGAATTGATAGGATTGGGACGCAGTCCCTATACGGGCTTTTGGGGTACGCTTACCAAAGAGGACAGGCAGGTGGTGGAGCGAGCCGTTGCTCTGGTAGGTATTCCTCACCTTGCGCATCGGATGGTACATACGTTAAGTGACGGTGAGCGCCAGAAAGTCATGATAGCCAAAGCGCTTGCCCAGGAAACTCCCGTGATTTATCTGGATGAACCTACGGCCTTTCTTGATTTTCCCAGCAAAGTGGAAATGATGCAACTGCTGCACCACCTCAGCCGCCAGACGGACAAGACCATTTTCCTCTCTACACACGACCTCGAACTGGCTTTGCAGATAGCCGACAAAATCTGGCTTATGGACAAGGCGAACGGCGTCACCATCGGTACTCCCGAGGACCTTGCTCTGAACGGCAGCCTTAGCAGCTTTTTCGCCCGTAAAGGTATCGTGTTTGATTTGGAAACCGGATTGTTCCGTGTAGATAATGAATATACCATGCAGATACGTTTGTCAGGGCATGGGCAGAGATACGCCATGGTGCGTAAGGCATTGCAGCGTAACGGCATCCTTGCCAACCGCAACGTGGAGTCGGAAACCTACATCGAAACGGGCGATTTGAAAGGCGGCGGCGCTTTTGTCCTGCATCGTCCCGGTGAAGAACCGATATGTCTCACCAGCATCGGGGATTTATTGGCGAAGCTCCACGCAATCTCATTTTGAGTAAGAAAGTGTCGGGCACGAACCCTACGGGCAGCATTCCTTTATCGGAACTTATATCCTACGGTGAAGAATGAAGCAAAATTTCGTGGCAGGTAATTATGGAATTCTTCCGTGTCTATTACCTGCCTTAGTTGCTGGTTGATCTTTACCAATCCCACTTGTGCCTCTGCACCGATAATGAGCCTGCGGTATTCAAATGCGATTCCCACGATGATACCGCCGTCCAGCCGCCTGTTTCCGGCATTATTCTCCAATATGTTGCCGAAAGTATCTATTTTGAAAAGCCGGTTCCCGTCGGAAGAACCGGTGTCGTGATAATACGGGATGCTGCCGGATGTCTTTCCGCCCACGCCGCAGGCAATGTACGGACCGGCATTCAGCGAGGTATGGTAATCTTTTCCCAACGGCAACCTTGCAGCTATTCTGACAGGTATCTGCAAGTATAGCTCGTTCATCTTGGCGTTCTTCACATAGTCCATATCATCCTTGCCGCCTATGGATACAAACTCTAAAGCTTTATTGAATGTATGATGTTGATAACGAATTGGAAATTTGGAGGTAGAAGCTGCTTGATTTATATGTTTGCATACACAATAAGAATTATAGTTTTCCGATTGTGCAAATCTTGTACATTTTCCGTTTTGGTCATAAGTATAAATAGGTTTTGAAACAAACACATCAACAGATCGAACTATATCTTTCCAATTTTTAAGCATATCAAGGCGAGACTGAAGAACAACGGCACAATCAAGGTCGTGTATCATCCCACATATTCGAAGTTGCGCATCTGTATACTTTCCCTTTCCCGTCAGGTGTGTCCAAAAAACTTGCGGTGCAAGGTCTGATGAAGCAATCATCAGAATCGGAGCCGAGTGCATTGTCAATGTTCCATCGTATAGCCGATAGGCGTATCTTACAAAGAAAGGAAAAATGAATTTGCCCTTATTTGTAGACCTTTCAGCAATAAATTTATTGATATGGGCAAGTACTTGGTCTGTAATTCGCGTTTTATTGTTATCAGAGAATTCATTCCAAATGCTGCCTTCACTAATAGCATCAAATGATATTGAAAATTCATCTGTCCGAACCATTTCACCCTGCAACCCAAATGAAAGTGGGCATTCAGGTATTTTTGTACCAAGATATAAATATCCGTCATTATTTCCTTTCCAGAGAAAATAATGCATACCGTCAGTTGACAAGATGAGAAGCGTATTGCCAATAGCTGTTACCTGATATACCTCATTAAATGAACGAAGAAAAACAGGCTGATGTGCGTCAGAACCATTCCACCAACTGATAGAATTGTTGTTAAAGATGATATAGTGCTTGAAGTTAGCCGATTTATGAATATACATAACCGAATCACCATCTTTGAATTGTAATACTTCGGATGGCGGCAATATGGGTTTAAGTGCACCGTTTTCAGGAATAACACCTATCGATGTTGCCAAGTCCCCATCGGCGCACTCATAGTCCGATGGGTTGGCAGAATACCCGTTGTATTTTATTTCTTTAATCATATCTTTCTTACAAAAGGAGTTTGGTAATGATTGGTAGCAATGTGCCATGATATTGGCTTTCCTTAGGCTCTCCAACGCATAATCTCGCCTTGTCTGTTACACCCGACACATCAAGTATGGCGGAGCACAGCCTTTTAGATGAGGCTCTGAAATGTTTCCCTTGCCTATTGGATGGAAACACACATGCTTCATGCCGACCGCCGGTTGGTGAGCGGTATCTGACATAAAGATATAATTCTCCGTTCTCACTCATAATATCCAGGACATCACCTCGCGAGAGATGAAGTTGCTTGGCTATATGAGATGTAATGTCTATTCTTCCCGAAGAATAGAATACTATATCAGCCTTTCTTGTATTTCCTAATATACTTTCCATTGGGCTTTTCAATTTGATAATAGATGAGACCTTTGCTTGTATGATGTATAGACACAGACAGTTTGACTATACTATCACCGGGTAACCCATGCTCATAAAGCATAAGACCGACCGACGGGCACAGACTTTCAAAGCCTATGCACTTATACTTGTCATTATATTGAATATCGCATAGTTGAGTCGGTTGTCCGATATTTGGATTGACGGTGAAACCGAAAGAATCTTGTCCGGCAATTCTGAAAACAAACACTTGGGCTGCATCGCCCTTTTTCGCCTTACCTTTGATATGGAGAAACAAGCGTTTGGATAGCGTGATTGAATTGTCGTTACCATCGGCAATCACATAGTAGTTACGTGACTGCCACCATGTTTTTAGTTTTTTGATAATCATAATACGAAAATAGAATGATTCACAGATTATTATGGTTTAACTTTTTACAGACGAATCGAAATATATCCGGCGTGAACGGAAAGAAACTGTTTCGACAAACCGGAATGACAGAGTTGTTTCGATTTCCAGTCGATGCCGGTTGGCGGCTTCTTTTGTTGCAAAAATGTAAGAACAGATTTCTTGCTTTGTTGTTCCTTTTGTTGCTACAATGTTGGCATAATATTTGCGTCCGAAAAGGAATGCCATGATTTCTTTTAATACAGTTGAGTTCATATTGTATGATTTAATCAGTGAATAAATTTGTCTGTCGGGGTTCTTTGGAAACGGAAGAAACTCCGGTAATACTATTTACACGTTCAATTTCTCCGTCAATTTCCGTTTCAAGTGCCTTGCATTTCCGCAAGTTTTGTTGGGTGCGACACTTGAAATAGTCTTTCTGTGCTTTGCGCATCAGAACTACCTTGATAAAGAATGTTTTTGCATCCATATGATAAATACATTAAAATTCTTTATGGGTTGCTAATTGATAATCTTTCTTTTCTTCTTCTGATAGTTCGTTGTAGCAGCTTTCGCAAACAACAGGGTAACCGTGTTCTTCTTCAAAGTACACACCACAAAGTTGGCAACACCAACCGTCTATAATATCTTCTGCAATGCTCATGATTATTTTATTAATTGTAGTATTCTTTATTAAAGTGTCCGTTGGCAATCAGCCAATCAATAGCCAATACACAAGATTCGACAGGTGATGCGGTTTCAAAGGATTTCACATAGGGATAAGAGAGTAACCAAGCATCGCTTGTTTCGTGATGCAAACCAAAAACATTCTCACTGGATTCTATTCTGATTTCGGTAGGAAGTAATTCCAACAGCCTACACAAGCTCCATGCTGGAACATCCTTGCCCCACAATCTATCAAACACCTCTTCACCGGTCATTGGTGTGCCGTCTTGGTGTTTGTGGAATGGGCTTTTGAGCTTGGCTATTCTTTCCGGCGTCCAAAACTTACCTCTTGATGTTGGCGGCTTAGTTTGCAACTCCCATTCCAATGCAGGTACTTTACTCTTTGTGTAATGATACACCATATCCGCCGTTTCCGGTTTCAGTCCCAAAGCGAGTAATCTTTCTGACTGCTCACGGGTAGTACATATTTGCGATTTAAATTCCATTGCTCTTATTTTTGTTATTAGTTAAAACTGATTGCCACATACCTATAGAACCGTATGTATCCGAAACAATAAGAGGGATTCTCTGTATTATCACCTATCTCAATTCGCACGTTATAGCCTTTCATCCGTAAAAAGCGTGCGGCTATTTCGTAGACGGTGTATCGTTTCTCATGAATGTCCCAGTAGCTGATTCCACGCTCTGTCTGAGGAATGCCTTTTTTCAGAATCTTCTTAAAGGATTTGATGGTTCGTATGATTTCTTTTTTATTCATTTTTGGTCCTCCTTTTTATCCATCAATTTTTCAACATAATTCCTCCTCCGTATTAGCTAATTCCTCCTTGATCGCTTCTTTCAGTGCAGGTAATATTTTCGATGCAAACCTTTTGCAACAGCTTTGCATTTCCTTTGTGCTACATTGATAAGAAACACTTTGGAACATTTTACGTGAAAAATAGTCTTCATCAAGGTGTAGTATAAATTTCCGTATATCTTCCTGAGTAGACCAGCAGTAATTAAAATTACCCCAATCTGTCATTGCAAAGAACTCTTTGCTGTCTGTTAACATCACTTCACCCAACCAACAATTAGAAACGGTCCGCAATGAATATCTATATACTGTTTCTTTTGCCATAATGCTTATAATTTATAAATCAAAATATTCTTTACATTTAAATCCTTTTCTCGGCTCAAAATCCTTAAACTCACATGTCCTAAATATCCACTTCTTATCAGCCCACCCAGCCAAATCCTTTTGCCATTGAGGGATAATCTGACGAGGATTGTTTAAGTCCCGATATGGTTGTGCATGAGGTAAGAATCTACTTCCTCTATTTCGCCAATGATTGACGCGCTCGAATGATTCTTTAAAATCATGGAGTAGGATACAGTAAAAAAAGTATTCACCCTTGTACCCATATTTGTCAATCAAAGCCGTGGCACGCTCACATTCTGTAATCTGTCCCGGTGTATCACACCCAAACCGGATGCGCTTTATCCATTTTATTTTAGCAAGCAGCCTTGCAATATCGTCAGTAACCAATCGGGCATCAAGTGCTTGATTGAAATCAACACGTAATTTCAACTTGACAATTTTTTCTATCTGCTGTAAACCATAGTCAGATGCGAGTACATTGTTATCCATAAGAATGATATTTTTCCTTCCGTTGACCGCTATATCTTCAATATCCATATAAGGAGATATTTCACCTTCTTTCTTGGGAACCACACACCACTTACAGCGATTAGGGCATCCGCGAGTAAGGAAGCCGTATGCAGTCTTAGAGTCTATCTGCGGGTAAAGAGAATAGTCGGGCTGCATCCAGTCAATCTCTGTTGGCAATATCTTGCTGATGTCATATCCGGTACCACCTTTCTCTATAGTATCAGCATTAGTTATCCATAGCCTGTAATCTTCAGTGAAGCTAAAAACTTTAGCCATATACACCTTGTCATAGCGATCGAACGGATTATACCATTCCACTTTATTACCTCTTGCCTTATGATAACTGCTGATTTTCATTAGTGCAAGATTGGGATATCTACTATCCACTGCTAATAGTCCGATGTTCATAGTTTATCCTTTTATTCTGCCTAAAAAGGCAAGTTTAATCACATCATATTGAGTTCCTATCCATGCAAATTCCAACATGGCATCATTATCGTCTGCAATGTCATTAATTTGCATGATTGGGTAGTTACCTTGATTTGTGCTATAACAAACACACGAACTGTAAATAAAATCCTCAACTTCTTCTTGACTTCTTGGAACATTGAAATAACTGTCAAGGCTTCCGATTATATGCTCTTTCAAGTATTCGGAACTATATGCAGCAGCAATCTTATCTTGATTTCTAAGTGCATATCTCATAACTCATCTTTATCTCCTAATTCAGACAATGCTTGTTCAAACTCTTTGAGTTTATTAATGGTATAATCCCTACGATAAGTAATTATATCACGACTTGTATAATTTGTATAGAACCGATCTATGATATGCTTGCAATAAAACCTTTCAGGCTCTTCACAACAATTCAATAGAATTACATAATTCGTGTTTCGTGGGTGGAAACATAAGAATCTATAATAATTCACTTTGCCGCAAGAACATTCAATCAGCTTATCATCTATCTTTAGCTTCCTAATGTCTTCAGTATTTAATATAGGTTTCATGATTTAATCCTCCATATTAGGTAGTAAATCTTCAATGTAAGCAAATCTATCTACCTCACCCCAAATACTTTCGATTGTCAGATCAGTGAGGTTATCATATACCTTGACTTTGCCGTTTTTGAATATAACCAAAGCTGTTTTTTTGCGCTTTATACGTTCGATTGTTACTATGCCACACGCTGTTAATGCGCCATTCTGCGCCCCATTCAGCAGCTTTAGTGTGTTCAAAAAACCTATCTACAAAACCCGGATTATTCGGGTCTGTTACAAACGAATTTGCATAAAGATGTTCCTTTATTGCATCTTTGATATTCTTTTTCATTTTGTTTTCTCCAATAATTCTTTGCCGTCGTATATGTTACCGATTACTTGACACATATTGGTTTCTAAGGAAAAAAAGTATAATGCCCCATATGTCTTTCCTAAATCCAATGCGAAGGACTCATTTATATATACCACAGAGCCTACAAGTCCTGTATCTTCATTTTGAATGATATCTCCCTCATAAATTTCCTTGCCGTTCTTGTCGTGACGTCCTGTGAACTGACCTACTGTTTGAGGATAAACATTTGCCCAAAATAGAGAACCATCAGAATTGACATTGTAAATTTCTGTTTTATCACAACGCTTTAAGAGGTAGCCGTACACCCATTCGTCATTATAGAGCCACTTTCCTCTGAATTTAATCGTTCTCATTCTGAACCTCCTTTCTTCAATTCTGCAATAAGAGCATCAGCACCGCTAATGCTCCACTGGGCTAACGTTTCGCTACTTGCATCCACACACTGATTATGTGAATTGGCTGAAAATCCTTTCATTAGCTCTTTCGCAATTTCGTATCTGCGTTGTTCCCAGTCTATGGTTTTTTCAAATTCAAGTGCTGTTCCAGGTATTTTTATACCGTCTTTTGTTATGAATGAACCGCATGAAACCAGCATAGTACCTGAAGGTTCAACATCTATGACCTCGCCGGTAGCCTTTACTTTAGCTTTAAGTTTTTCAGCAGCTCTCATTTGTCTCGTGTGTTCTGCTACACAAGTTTTACACCTGTTAGGATATGATTTGCTGAACTCTGAAATATGCTTTGTTTGCCCGCACTCTGTGCATTTTTTATAAATTGAATTGTCCATGGTTATTATTGATTATAAGTTTCTTGAATAGCTTGGAATATCTCATACATTACTTGTGGAACAATCGCATTGCCATATGCCTTTATCGATTCCTGCCGCCACTTTGAAAAGGCAATACCGTCCAATCTGGTGGAAATCCCATCATCTCGGCTACAAACAGGGGATTGAGTTGGGAAGCGTGACCAGTCTTCCGGGCAATAAGGTGGTTCAATTGGCTTTTTCTCGTTTTTCCGTCCTTCCTGTCTGCCGGAGTTCCTGTATTGTAACAGCTCGCTGTCGGAGTAGGCAACATTCCGTTTACTGCCATTGCTGTCAAAGCTGTGCCCATTTGGCTGTTCGGATTGTATTTCTTGCTGTATTTGTCCGCTTCCCGAGCATTGGGAGTAGGAAGCAGCCGAACCATTCTCGCAAGTCCTACGCTTCCGTTCTGTCCGTTCTGATTGATTTTCCTCGGAGTCCCGTTTCTGGTCGTAACAAATTGGTCGTTCTTTCCAATTATCGCTCCGGTTGTTGCATCGCTCGCCATCGGAGTGGGAAGAAGCCCCATCTTCGCGGAAAGTGCCAATGTCGGTCGTTCCTTTGCGTTCGGCGATAGTGACTTGTTGATTCTTCCTGTCCCTCCATCTATGGCTGTCGGTGTCGGAAGCATCTCCAATGGCATGAATACTGTCTTCCCCTGTTCGTTGCATACCTTCATACCCTGCGTCTGCACGGTGGGCAATAAAGAAGACACGGTCTCTTCTGTGCGGCGCTCCGACGGCACAAGCCGGAATAACAACCGGTTGGACGGAATATCCTTCACGTTCAAGGTCGTTACACACTGTTTCGACGACGTATTCCTGCCGATGCAATATTCTTTCTCGGTCAACCTCTCCGAACAGAGATTCTTCACGTCCCAACGCAGTTTCACTGCCGGGTTGTACCATTGAGAGGATTCCAGCAACGTTTTCACCAACAACCCAATCGGGCTGAATCTCCCGTATCGCTCGTAGCATTTCCGGCCAGAGGTAGCGGTCATCTTCCGCTCCCTTTCGCTGTCCGGCGCAAGAAAAAGGCTGGCAGGGAAAACCTCCGGTGAGGACATTGATTTTTCCACGCCACTCTGTAAAATTTGTTTTCGTGATGTCTTCATAACTTTTGCTGTTTGGGAACCAATAATCAAGTATTTTTCTCCCGAACGGGTTTATTTCACAATGGAACATATTTTTCCAGCCCATTTCCTCGGCAGCTATTTCCGGACCACCGATGCCGCTGAACAAACTACCATGGGTAAACTTATTCTTTTCCATGATTACGGATTTTTTGTTTTTGCTACTTTAGTTGGTTCATAGTACTTGCATTTGTCTGTTCCCGGATTGTATGCTGGCCATACCCATTGCAAACGTGTATCGGGTGGATCGGGCAAATAGCGTTTACAACTCTTGCGGATTGAGCAGGTAACGCCCGAACAATAACTATAATCTGTATTCATCGTCATAATGTTTTTAATTAGTTTACTGTTTTCTGAATGACTGCTCATTGCCGAAATTGATGATTAGCATCATTTCACGGAAACGGTCTGCAATTCGTTCGTCGTAATATTCTGCAATTTCTTTTGCCGTAAGATTGGATGAGACCAGCGTACAGAACTGCTCTTCATAGCGGAAAGACAGCATATCCATGGCGGCGGTTACGTAATCGCCATAATGAATGCTTTCTTTCGGTTCGGAGCCGAGTTCGTCGATTGCGAGTATCTCGATTTGGCGCAGCCTTTTGTAGCGTGCCACATCGGAGGTGTTGTCGCGTGTGGGATTGTTATACGCTTTAGCCAGCAAGACGAGTTCTTTAGCCGATACCATCATGTAGCCGCGTATCGGATATGCATCCGCATTGCTGTTATACCCCTCATCAGAGCGCAAGTAGTTTATAAGGTTTTGCAATGCACGCAGAATGGTGGTTTTCCCATTTCCGGCATCGCCGCAAAGGAACAATCCGAAAGTGGAGGCTTCCGATGTAATCCAATTGGAAATGTCCCAAAGGTGCTTTTTGTATTGTTCGGTGGCATTAAATTCCCTATGCCTATGAGCAACTTCCACCCGGCACGCTTCATATAGCATAGCGTAAACTTGCTTGGCGGTATATGGCAATCTAAAACGAGTTACCATATGTTTTCTCTTCATCAGATTTGAGAAGATTACCTCTGCGTTGATTTCTGCTTTCGGGTCTAACTTTATCATCTTTTCTTTTATTTTTATCATTTACAATTCTCAACCATGCGTTGAAGTGCTGTTTGGCATCCTGTAAGGAAGAATGCCGGTCTTTCCCGTCTGCCAGGCATTGTACCCGGAAGTCGTCAAGACTGCTGCGCAATAAGGATATATCCATGTGATGAAGTACTTGTAGCTGGTCAAGCCAACACTCATCTTTTTTCAGTTCGGCAATTTCTTCATCAAGTGTAAGGGAATAGATTTCACTTGGAGGCGGATTGTCTGGTTTTTGGCAAGCACCTTTGGAAGTCGGAACCGGATCGGGAGCTCTTTCTTCCTGAATGAGTCTATAAGATTCAGGTATAGATACAGACTTTCTTTTGGCGCGGGTACACATTTCCGTATATCGTCGCTGGATTGATGCCGATGTGATAATCCCACGTGATAGTAGTTCTTTATCGAAAAGCCCCACCGAACCGCAGTATTTCACAACTTCCTGCACCGTGTTTTCTTCCAGCCCGAAGTACTCAGCCACGTCAAAGGCAGTATTTGCATCCCACACAAGGAAACAGCCTTGTACTCGGTAAATCTCACACAGAATATAGTCGTACACAGCAATGCCCCGGCATTTAAAATCTTTTTTCAGCCGTTTTATCCGACGGTCTTGGTATCTATCGGTATCGACAGTATAATAATTAAGACCTGTTTTGATGTTTGCCATATTAGACATAGTTTTAAAATTCATTTCTCAAATAATCATCCACTTCACGAATGAAATCATCCAGCGAAAAGCACAGAACATATTTGTATTCTCCGTTTTCACATATTATCTTTTGCCATTCTTTTTGTGATGGAGATTGATAGCCACCTTTCTTTTTCATTTCAATGAGCAGCGCACCATAATCACGATTGCTTTTCAACAGAATCAAATCGGATACACCGGCTGTTACGCCCTCAGCTTTCAATTTGCCACCTGTAACAGTATCACGTCTTCCTCCGTTCGGCACAGCAAACAACCGGCCTTTTAACTTCGGATACTTCAAATTGAACCACTCTATGCAAGAGCATTGTATGCGATGTTCCTCATCGTCATATTTTTGCTTCTTTTTTCGTTTCCTTTCCATTTGAAGCATTTCCTCAAGTGTCATTGTCGCTTTGCTTTTCGGGTGTAACAATGGTGTCTTTTCCGGTCTTGTCTACTACAACTTTTTTCCCACCAACGGTTATCGTTGTCCTGCAACCTTCGGGGAGAGATTGTATGAAATTTCGTACAACAGGCGAATTGGCATTTTCACTGATAGTATCCGTAATGGACTCATCTGCGGCATATGGATAGACATCCATAATGGCAGTTTCCGCTACCGATGCAATTTGGTAGTCAGCCATTGTACCTTTCATACCTTCGTCCAATTTCTTCACTGCGTCACGCAAGTCGGCAGCTTGTACCAACACCTGGGTAGACGTTTTTTTCTCAGCACCGCTTTTCTCGTCCAATGTGATGAAAACCAGCTTGCACTTGAACCAACGGTCGGCAGCTTCGTCTTCGCATGGGAACAGTTCGCTGTAGTTGGCACGTTTGATGTCAGATACCGTGAATTCTCCTGAAATAAACGGTGTCATCTCTTCGATGATACGCGCTTCCGCTTCGGTGAAGCTGAGCGCGTCAACCAGATAGGGTTCCGTTACTTTCTTGTTCATTCCGTTATCCATTGTCTTTTCATAACGGATTTTACATTCAAACCACGTGTGCATCATGAGTTCATTTTTTCTTTGAGTTGTTTACTGACTACAAGTTTTACTGTTCGTCTAGCCGGAATGACTACCGTTGTTCTCTTGTAGATATTACGGGCTTTCCTTTCTTTTGTGATATAAGTCTTGATAGTGCCAAAACCACGTATATAGACACTTTCACCTTTACAAAGTGCTTTCTCAATAGCATCAAAAGCACAATCTACGGCTTGAATAGCCTGTGAGCGACTAATAGTCGTATTGTTGATAACATGTTCAACGATCTCAATTTTTCTCATTGTTTTTATTTTTATTAAAATGATAGATCACTATTGTTTGGTCTACAATTCTCAGTTTTGTATTGAGTATTTTCAACTGATTTTTTCATTATGATTCTTGATTTAAATCCGCAGATAGAAGTAGGATGATGGCTGCAATGGCAAAACTCATTCCTAAAATGGCATACGTATATGCTTTAGAGGATTTGGATTCTAAAGCAAAATGAAAGTTAACAGCAAAAATGATGATATTCAAAACAATAAATATTATATCAAAATAGATTCTATTATTTTTCCTCATAATCACAAATGCTAATAGGGATTCTTGTTAAATGTTAACGAAAGCCCATTTGTAGCGGCTGTTATTTCTATCTCTGGATATAATCTTTCTATTCCATGGATAAACTCCGTAGCATTGCTGTTATTGTCGGACAGATGCAGGAGTAGAATGTTGCATACTTGAGACAGGTCATTGGCTTGCAATGTGAGGAGACAGTTATCATAGGACATGTGCGACTTAATGGTGCGTTCGTAGCGTTTCTTGTCAATGCGCCCGGCAGTGAAATTTGCATCAAGAATTTCCTTGCTATAATTGCACTCCAACATTACATTGTTAAGACCGGGAAATTTGTATTTTAGGAAATAGGTGTCTGTGGCAAACAGCACTGTTCCGCACTCTTCATGACGGATGAGGTATCCGTAAGGTTCCGCAGCATCATGTTGTACAGGGAACGGTATCACTCTAAATCCATTTATCACAACTTGTTCGAATGGCAACAGCCCTTTTGCCCAATAGCTGGAAGAGAAACCAAGCGCATGTTTTGTGCCTTGACTCATATAGCAAGGTATGCAGGCGTTTATAAAATCGCCCACACATTTGGCATGGTCGCCATGCTCATGGCTGACGATACAACCAACAATGCTGTTTAGATTGAAGTCAAGAACCTTTTTTACTTTGTTGAACTTAACTCCGGCTTCCACTGCAAGTACCTCACCAGTCTTTTCAGACTGGAAGAGGTAACAGTTGCCTGATGATGAAGAACCTAACACATGAAGTTTCATTTCAAATAGGATTAATAGCCTGGTCCATCATCCTCGGTTGAGGCTTGGTTTTCGGTACTTGTTTCACCTTGGGTCTCTTTAATTTCTCCTGTTTCAGGGTCAACACCTGCCGGAACTTCATTGGAAACCGGAGCTACTGCATCATCAAAACTGATAGTGCCTTTGTTGGCTTGCGTGGAAATTTCTTTCGCAACCTGTTCTGTAACATCGACATAATCGGCGTCCTCTACATTTTCTTCAACGGTACGCATACCCATTGACAGTTCCGGTGAGTATGTAGAGCACCAGAACGAGGCGGCACGGTAACGTAACATCTGTTCGGGCATAGTACGCCACTTGCTGCCGTTTTTGCTATACCAACCCTCATCAATCGCCATTTGTATGGTAACGGCTGTACCACGTAAGGCAAGTGGTGATTTTGATGTAACCGGTTTTCCGTTCTCATCATGCGTAACACCTTTAGGAGTAGTCCATGCCACACACTTGACATTTGCCACACCGTTATTGCAAACTCCATTTGATGTCAATTCAAACTTCAGTGGTTCAAAGCGTCCACAAGTATTGATAGTGGCAATTAGGAACTTGGACGACCAAGATGGGCGACCATATACAATGTACAAGTTCTGCATTACCATAAGAGGGGATGCTCCAATGCGTGTGGCCACATCGAATGCGATTACGCAGTTGGCTACTGCTTCGGCTTCAGAGACCGTTTTTTTAGGTCCTTCTCCGGTCTTACCGCCAACAACACCGCCAATGCGGTAACTTTCGGGTACAAGACTGGAATTGGCAAACATGGTGGAGAAACGGTTGAGCGTTTCAATGGTTGTCGGGTCAAAGAAGTTGATGCCAGCAGGAACGTTACTTTGATGTGTAACCGGTGCGATTTGTCTTTCGTTCATAATTCTAATAATTAAAGATTTAACTATTTATTTTACTGTTAGTTGACTGTCTGTTGTAACCTGCAAGAATATCATTTGTGCGTTGGAAGCAATGAATGTATTCACGCTTTCGGCACGGTCAATGAACATTGGAGCATAGACTTCGTAATGCCTTGCCAATGTGTTGGTGATGTCAATACCTGCGTTCACTTGCTTTGCTGTATTGCACGTACCATAGGACACACCATCAATTATAGGGATACATACTTCGTATTCGTTTCCGTCAAGAGTGGTATCGAAAAGTTTCCAGTGTACCATGCCAAACAGCGAGTTCAAACGGCTCTCACAATCATCAATGCGAGCTTTGGCAAACTTAGCAGCTATATATTCACGTTTCTCTATGTCGGCTATCTTCTGTGCGAGTTCACGACCTTCCTTTTCAAGACGCTCTATTTCTTTATCATAGTTGGCGATAATGGTACGGTTGTTTAGTTGGATTTCCAAGTTCTTAATAGCAGATTTCACCAACTCGGCACGTTCGGACAGTTCGGTATCTGTCTGAGTATATGTGATATTTGCTATTTCTTTTTCTATCTCATCCAAACGTTTTAGGTTTGCTGCATACGCAGGCAGCTCGTTTTCGTTGATGGCGGACGGTGCTGCTTTCGGGGTGGATTTCAGACGATCATACAGCCCTGCAATACATTCGTCAATGGCAGTAATCTTTTTGGAATGCTCTACAAGTTCTTCATTACGCCTGTTTAATTCCTCTCGGTATGATTCGACTTGTGTCGACAGGGATTTTCCACGTGATTGATTCTCTTTGAGCCTGTTTTGTTTATACTCTTCAAACTTTTGGAGAGCGTCTTGTATCATATTGTCGGGTAAAGGCTGGCCGCAATGAGGACAGATATTATCACCGGTGTACTGTGTGGCACGAATGGATGCCCATTCGGAACGTAATTCTTCAAGTCTGCTTGTTGTTCTAGTTATTTCTTCGTTCAAATACTTGATGCGTTCTTTTGCACGGGTAATGTCTATATTGCAATCCGATCGTTCGGAATGAATATTCTTCAACTCTTTCTCGATTTCATTACGTGTTTCGTTCTGCTTATCGGCTTCCTCCTGACGACTTCTCCTTTCTGCGGCAAGAATATCCTTCTGTTGCTGTTCGATTTGCCGTTTTTCACGGTTCAGCGCAGCTTTTTTATCGATGGCAGATTGCTTGCGAGCATCTTCAGAATGCAGAAGTTCGTTTATTTCTTCCAGCTCTTTCTTTTTGTCGGTGAGCATTTCTTCCAATGAGTTCCAATCCTCGGCTTCTGGTTTCATCTTGTCCGTTTGGTCGATACGTGGCTTGATTTCATCCGCTTGCATTTTTAGACGTTTTTTCTCTGCGGCAATCTGCCGACGATAATCCGCCAATGATTTGCCACTCAACATGTCTACGAGAGCGGTAAATTCTGCATTTCCCTGCGCCAATTCGTTGTCTGTTTTGGCTCCGGCAATGGACATTAACACTTCACGTTGAACATCTTGTTTTAACGATAGGAAATACTCGGTATTGGTTAGCATCTTGAAAAGGTTCTCATCAATGATTTCGGCATTTATCCGTTCCTTATACTCATTGACACGAACAGGTACGCCGTCCCATGTGCATTCGGTGACATTCCCCTTGAACACTTCCTCTACTTGTCCACGAGGTTTGACCCATTGCTCCTTATACTCTCGTTTGATGGTAATTTCCGTTCCATCAACGACTAATGTTCCCTCTACGGAGCATTCACAATGCTGTAGGGGATTGCCCTTTTCGTCTGTGGTGCGCAAGTTGAAGTCTTTACGGTCTTTGCTGTCCTTGCCGAAAAGCAGCCAACAGAACGCATCCATGTGCCTGGACTTGCCGAGACCGTTACGACCACAGATACGTGTAACAGTGCCATCTGTATGGAACTGTGTTGTCCTTTCTTTTTCTCCACGCCAGTTGCGAAGCGTGATTGATTTTAGCTGAATTGCTTTCATCTACTTTGATTTTTAATAGTGAAAAAATAGTGGGAGGAACAGGATTTGAACCTGTGTCCTGCTGCATCTTGGCCATTTGGGTACGTACCGCCGCTCTATCCGCTGAGCTATCCTCCCTTATCATTTGAAATAGTCTTGTTGTAACCTTTGTAGTGTACGCAGTTCGATTGTGCGGTATTCAACTTTGCCCGGACGCTTGCAGGGGGTTATTTTACCCTGCTTGCGCCATCTATCCACATTGCCACGCCCAAACATAGCGTATGCTTTTCGCTGGCTGACCATTTCGGGGTCATTGTGTGTATCGGCAAGCATACGGACTACAGAGGACGCTACATCGCGGACGAAAGTGTCATAAGTAACGGATTTATCGGGAAAATCAATAGTGAGCATAGGATTACGGATTAAAGTGAATACTCTGCACGATAATTTTCATCGGTTTTAATGAAATATGTAAGCACTTTTATTAGGGAACGTTTAGAACCGGGCTTGGCAATAGAGTCAACCAGACTTTCTCTCTTTTGCTTGTCTGTAGCAATAAAGATGTAGCCCACGTGTCTTGCTTCCGGTTTAAGAGGCTTGATTTGAGAATTTAATTTTTTGAAATTGATAGACATGATATTGTAAGTTAAGAGGTTATTTGTTTTCATTTTGAAACTCCATCCATGATATACGTACCAGTTTCCATGTGAGAAAGATGAATACAGCTGATACAAGATAGCCAATGAACGATGCGATGTTTCCAAGTATGATATGTGCCACAATGCTGACAACCACCGCAAAAAGCATGATGCAGGATAGTATCAGTTGTGAAATATTTACAAATTTGTTCATGATGATTACAAATTACGATATTCTGATTACTGTTATGATACGCTTTTCTCGGTCCGTTTCTGTCTGGTACTTACGATTCAGGATAAGTCCGAGATCGGAAGCCTGAGCACGGACGCTCTTAGTCTTTTCAATGGGGAAAGTAACCGTTTTACCTACTTCCAAATCCGTTAAAGTTGGACGTACTTTTACTTGATTTTCTGCCATTTTATTTGTTTTTTATGGGTTATTGTTTAACTTTATAGTGCAAAACTAATATATTTATTCGTGGCGAACAAATATTTTCGTCATAAAATTTAGTGTATGCGAAATTAAATATTAGTCGACTAATTCAAGTTCCTGTAAATCATGAATTTAGAAATTGTTAGAAAATTGAGCGAAAACAGAGGTGGTGGATTAAAGAAACTTGCTGCTGATGTTGGAATGAGCGAACAAAATCTACATAGATGCATTAGAAACAATAAGATTCAAGCGGCAGACTTAGAGAAGATTGCTTTTCTATTAAAAGCTGACATACGAATTTTTTTTGATGATGAAGTATCAAGACTATCAAATAATACAGTTGAAACAAACGGCGATTTTAGTCCTGCTTCGATGATGGGCAACGTGTCTGTAGGCACAGATGCTATTCTTGTAGAACGAGTGAAGCATTTGGAAGAATTGTTGGCTGAAAAGGAGAGGTTGATTAAGGTTTATGAAAAGTTAGTAGAGGAAAAAAAATGAGATATATAGTTGGAATAATATGTCTTATTACTTCTTTACTGTTATGTGCTTGCAGTGAAGATGACGAGAAAGGCGCTGAACGCTATTCGGGTGTATTTTTGAGTATGGAGGCTATAGATGCTATTACTCCGGAAGATTCTTTTTCTGATGTCATATTGCATAATGTTGAGTTTGAAAAAGTGGAAGTAGGAAAAGGAGAGCCTATAGAAGCTGGTGATTACACTGTGAAGACAGAAACTACTTACGACTTAATCATGCAAGAATCCGAAGCTGATCTGTATATAAAAACAGAAAAAAGAACAGATAAAATGTTTGAGGCAACTTATGTATATAAATATGTTTTTAAGCAGGGAACTTACGGAGTGATTGAAGTATCAGAAAATGCTATTACGGTCAACGGATATCCATATTGTAAACTTCAAAAATTTACACTAATACGTACTGAACCAATTGGAGAAAAATATTCCAAACAAGATACAGAGACAGAAAATTACAAGGGAGTATTCTCCTGCAAAAGCAATGGTAGAAGCATAACTTTGTCAAATAGTGATTATATGTTTGAAGCCGCGCTTGATGGTAACGAATGTAGGTTAACAGAATTATCTCCTGAACATAAAAATATCGGCACATTAGAAAAGCAATGAACGGAGAGTACCCATATTGTAAAACAGAGCCTTTTATGGATGAATTGAAAAAAGCCGCATTCAATGCTATCTACAAAGATGGTTGTGATAATTGTGGAGATTGGATAGATACATTGGTAAACTGTTATTCCGAAGAAGTGGTGGACACTCTTGGGAATAATCCCAATGAGGTTTATGCAGAATTGGAAGATATATGGGAAACCATGGATTATGAAGACCCTCGAACCGGTATTTGCCTAACTTATCAGAATTGGGCAGAATATTTCACAGGGGAGTTTGCCCATACAATCTACAATGAATTGATTAAATCAAAACAGGTGAACGAACGTAAATAATCCGTTTTAAAGCGTTCAAACCTTTAAGATGATAAAAGTATCGTTTTTCGTATTTGTGTTGATTGTGGCTTATCTATTTGCCTTAAATGGGTAATATATCAAGACTGGTAGCGGCGAGTTCTTCGATAAATGGACGAAAACATTAATCATAATAGACAGATACGAAGAAATTGAATAAACGAATATTGTTGAGAAGTATTATATAACTCATTGAAAAGTATCTTATTTTGGCAGCGGCGCAGGCGGCAATCGAGGAATAGCAAGATGTAGTTGATACTCAACAAAATAGGCGGTATGCTTTTCGTTTGCAAAGGCTTACCGCCTATTCAATTTGTATGCGTCAGGTATTTAATGCGGCATATAGGCATCTTGCTAACGATATACTGATACAGTTGTACCAATCTCAGGCAATTAGCGTGTAGCGGCTGCTTGAGCAGGAGGGATTTTCCGATTGAATAATGTAATGTGTGGGTGACGGGGATGGAATCAATAGAAGAACTTCCGCTTGTCGCTTTCCCTAAACAGCCGTGATGTACGGCAAGCCTCAAGCATGGCGGCAAGGTCGTATTCGGTCAGATTCCCGACATGGACAGTCTTGCCTCCAGCAACAGTCTCGGCAAGTTTGTCTAAGGGTATTTTCTGAATGGCCGTGGCGCACAGGAACGAGTCGTATTTCAGAAAAGCATAGTCTGAATGTTTCAACGGATATTGCATGGCAAACTGTTCGGGGCGTTTTTTAATTACCGGATGTATATGTGAGTTAATGAAGAAGAATCCGGCTACCATATCATCCGATATGCCCATTACAGCAAAAAATTTGCCGTGGTCAATGTCTTCGAATATCTCGGAGTGCAATATAGTGCCACGCTTTATAAAGTTCTCATGGAGCGACGACGGAAGTATCATTGCAGTAAAGCAGATTGAAGCCGCAATTGGTCGGCTATATATTCTACGTATTCTTCTTCGTCTCCGGCTTCCCGCAGTATGTCTTTTACGGAAATGGCACGGTCTCTTGCCGTATTTGTCCATGCCATGCCGTGCGACAAATCCGTGAGTTGCCCGAAACTCTTGTCATGGCACAAATCTATGGCGTATGTAAGGCATTCCACATCAGATTCAGACAACTCGTCCATATCCGGTTCGGCAAGTTCCTTCACGATATAACGGTTTTCAAATGCCAGTTTGTCTTTAAGCTCATCAACATATCCGGAAAAGAAGCTGTCTCCACGTACGGCTTTGAGAATATCATCGACATTTGACGGGACGGGACCGTATTGCATCGCAATGTAGGTGTCGCCTGTAATGCTACGGCCGTACAACGACAAATGACGCTGGTCTGCAAAATACAATATCTTGCAGAGCTTGTGCATATCAGACTTACCCCCAAGCTTTGAAAGGGCAAAAAGCAAGGCGTTAAGTGCAGCTTCATATTGAAACATCTGTTTCATATTTATTATCTCCTCTGCCAATAAATGGTTATGATTCAAACGCAAATTTAAACATTAAACATTAAACAGCAAAGCGGCGGATTACTATTTTTGTACCAATGCCTTAAAAAAGGCGAACGAACAGAATTTGAACTGTTGGGATTAGTTATTATTAAGTTCTGTTACCCCAATCATCAGCGTTTTTTTTATTGTTTAGATATAAGGTGTTTAATGTTTTATGATTACTTTTGTCAGTGATACAAGGCGTGTTTTAAAACCGATAGTGCTAAATATAACAAAAGCATTGTTAAGCAATCGGTTTTACAATAACCGCCTTTTGTTGCATGTACACTATAACCGCCTTCATCGTATGGCTTCCTATAGTTGTTGTAACAAGCACTTGGTATGGCAAAAGTTTATGAATGATGAAATAGTCGTATACTCATACAGATATGGAAAGAACTGACTACATAGAAAGACGCGAGGATATGGTTTCTTTATCTGCTGTTACGTTCCGGAGATATTGGATTGCCCGTTTATCGGATGATGATTATTGGAGTGTTGCTTTGGAGAATAATCTATGGCTTATGCAACAGAGATACCGTATACAGGCAAATCACATCGTGACCCAACTTCTTAAGTTGGTAAAAGAGATAAAAGCAGGTGACGTATTGCTGTTAACCCATCCTAATAAAACCATATACGCTTATGGTTACGTTGTGAAATGCCCTTTTCAAACAGACCGGATATCCTCGTTGTCAGACATTATCAGCAGCAACAGGTATGACTATGATAGCGGAATTGTATGTTTTAAGGATACTGATGTTTTCTATGAAGACTTGCGAAACGGCGTTAATGATTGGGGGCAACGCATATCTGTTGATCAATGGCACTATTACAGTCAAGATTCAAGAGTTCTGAATTATGGCTGTGGCTATGCCTGCATCAAAGGCAATGCAAGACAATCTATCTTTGAGGTAGATGCCGGGTTTGCAAAGAGCAAAATGGAAGAATTGGAAAAACAATATAATAAGAAGAATATGTTTATCAGTAATATTGCTAAGTTGTTGCTGTCAAAGCGTAACATTATACTTCAGGGTACACCTGGTACTGGCAAGACCTATAATACTGCTGCCATCGCTTTGAAGGCATTAGGCATCACGGATACGGATCTGACAGATCATACTGCCGTCATGGAACGCTATAATTCTTTGCTTGGAGACCAAATCTTTTTTACCACATTTCATCAGTCTCTCGATTATGAAGATTTTGTTGAAGGACTGAAACCTCATGTGCAGACAGATGAGAATGGTAACTCTATTGGTGTAACCTATGAGCCGGAAGATGGAATTTTTAAACGTGCTTGTAATGCTGTGCAAACCGATCAGAGCAAAGATATTGTTGAGTGCATAGATGACTACCTTCAGAAGATAAAGGGTTATGAAAACAAACGCGAGATTCCTACTGTTTCTGGCAAATCTTCGCTCTTCGTTTGGTGGAAGGAAGGCAATTCAACCATAAGTAGCCGCAGTACCAGTTCTACATGTTCACGCGGGGAGGAGTATACTCCTTCGCCAATGAATATTGAGAAAGTGAAACTTCAGGCTTTAGGAAAAGGTTGTGAAAACAATTGGCAGGCTTATGCGCAGGCTTTCATCAATGCAGTAAAGGAGGAGTATGGGGCTATTGCCGATAAACGTGTTGTACTTATCATCGATGAGATAAACCGTGGCAATGTATCAAAAATCTTTGGCGAACTTATTACTTTGCTGGAAGCTGACAAGAGAAGTCAAGGTGCTCATCCGATTAAGGTTATGTTGCCATATACAAAGGCAGAGTTTGAGGTGCCTTCAAATTTATACATTATCGGTACGATGAATACGACGGACAGAAGTACAGGTACTCTTGATTATGCCTTACGTAGAAGATTTGCTTTTGTAACATTGAAAGCAGACGAATCTATTATTGAGAAATATTACAACGAAGCAGGCAATCGGGAACTTGGTGATATAGCTGTTGCCTTATTCAAGGACATCAGGAAATTCATCGAGAATCCTAAACATCTCTGCGGAGATATGAGTATTGACGACCTTATGATTGGCCACAGTTTCTTCATGGCGGAAGATAAGGAGGAATTGCTTGCCAAAGTTGAATATGAAATTATCCCGCTTATCAATGAATATATCAACGATGGTATCCTCGCTGTAAAGAATACTCAAAAGGAATCTGCTTTTGATTCATGGCTGCATCTGACTCCTATCGGAGAAGCGGAGCAAGACGACCCGGATGAGGACGAACGGTAAATGCGATATGAGGCCCATTCTTATTCAGGAACATGAACGGTTGAACGTTGGGCAAGATAGTAGATTTGACAATCTGCATCTTGTTCGATGGGATAAACCTATGGATTATGAACCGTGGGGGCACTATGCATCGTATGTGATCGGCGCAGAATGGATAGACGAGAATGAAGCGCTGGTAGTTACGACAAAGAGAGGGATGGAAGAAATAGATTTCCTTGCAATGTTTATGACCTGTTTCTCGTCAAGTTTGTCAGCAGATGCTTTCTCGCAAATATACACCATTGATAGTGATGCCCCGGTTATCTATGCACCTTCATTGAAGGGGATTATTAGCCCACTTATTGTGCTGCATTTTCTTGCAGTAGTCAGTAGGATTAAATCGTTAAAAAAGGGCTATGTCCATTATAGTGGAAATCTGAAAAAAGTGAAAGGCCGTATCAATGTTATCAGGAATGAAAGAACTAACATGGCGATTAAACGCTTTGACAGAGTATTCTGTGAATATGATGAATATACAGTTGATATTCCGGAGAATAAACTAATCAAGAAAGCCCTTTTGTTTTGTAAGCAGATATTGAGGACAGTAATAGAGCATCATAAGGATGGCAGCAAGGTTAAGCAAATGCTGTTAAAGTCACTATTAATGTTTGAAAGAGTAAGTGAAGACGTACAGGTAAGAGAAGTAACTCAGATCAAGGCTCACAAGTTGTTCAATGAGTATAGTGAAGCTGTACGCTTGGCAAAGCTTATCTTACGGAGATATGATTTCAGCATAAGTAAGACAAGCACTGAGGATGACAATATTTTACCTTTCACATTGGATATGTCATTGCTATATGAACATTATGTGTATGGATTGCTTCATGATGCTTACGGCGACAAAATTTTGTATCAGGTTAAGGGCAGAACCGGTTATCCGGATTTTCTATATAAATCGCATAACTTTAAGGCAATACTTGATACCAAATACATACCTAAATATGATGAATCTTATTTACTGGATAATTATGTAGTCCGGCAGTTGAGCGGATATAGCAGAGACTTGCCGATATTGCAGAAATTAGGTTACAATGAGATTGATGAAGAATCTCCCTTGCCTGATGTCCCTTGTATAATCATTTATCCGAAAGAACGTGATGAAATCACAAATCCGTTTTCTGAGAATAAATTGCAGGACTTGTGCCGTACTCCTGTGCGTCGGTTGATGAGATTCTATAAAATCTGCATACCGTTACCGGGTAGTGGCTGCTAACTTATAAATGTGTATCAACTGCGTTAAAACACCATTCAACTCTCCTATGCAAATGCAGGTTTATTATTTAACACCTGCCATCCAATAAATAGCCGAGTAGGAATGGTTTGTTTAACGGTTATCTTTGCAGGCAATACAGGGAGTGTGTCGAACATGGAAAAAGAAAACGCATCTGCCGCTTTTTACAGCTTGCAGATGCGTTTCAACAGGGGTTTATGAGGGGTTGCTTATTTCATCCGTTGACCCACCGCTTCCCAGTCTACTATGCTCCAGAGGGCATTGACGTGGTCGGCGCGTTTGTTCTGATAATCCAGGTAGTAGGCATGCTCCCAAACGTCGAAGCCCAGCAGCGGGGTCAGTCCTGCGCGTACGGGATTGCTTCCGTTCGCTTCTTTGGTGATGTGCAGCTTGCCGTTCTTATCAACAGACAGCCATGCCCAGCCCGAACCGAACAGTCCGACTGCTGCCGCGTTGAATTCCTTCTTGAAATTCTCGAAACTGCCGAAGTCGCGTTTGATGGCTTCCGCCAGTTTCCCGGTAGGTTCGCTTTGCGACGGTTTCGGTGCGAATTGCAGGAAGTACAACGTATGGTTCAGCACCTGTCCGGCATTGTTGAATACGGCGCCATCGGGTGCAGTGGCTACGATAGTAACCAGGTCTTTGTTTTCATACTCCGTGCCCGGAACAAGGTTGTTCAGGTTGTTTACGTACGTTTGCAGGTGCTTACCGTAATGGTAATCTATTGTTTGCTGACTGATTACAGGTTCCAGCGCGTTGTTTGCGTAAGGAAGTTTAGGCATTTCATGTGTCATAATCATTATTGTTAAAGACATTAATAACGTATTCATAAGTTCAATTTATTTAGTTTTGAAACTTTACTATACTAACGCGATAACCTGTGGAATTGTTCGCAGGTGTCCGAACCTTTCACTATCTTTGTGCCCGAACTTTACCCGTTAGATTATTAGGAATATGTCCGATTACATACAAGAACTGAATGAGGGACAGCGTGCTGCGGTGCTCTACAACGACGGCCCGTCACTGGTGATAGCCGGCGCCGGTTCGGGAAAAACCCGTGTGCTGACCTACAAAATAGCTTATCTGCTGGAGAACGGTTACCGCCCCTGGGATATTCTTGCACTTACCTTTACCAATAAGGCGGCCCGTGAAATGAAAGAACGTATCGCCCGGCAGGTAGGTGCGGAACGTGCCCGTCACCTTTGGATGGGGACATTCCACTCCATATTCCTGCGCATCCTGCATGCGGAAGCCGCGCAGATCGGATTTACCCCGAAATTCACCGTCTATGATACGGCAGACAGCAAAAGCCTGTTGCGCTCAATCATCAAGGAGATGGGATTGGACGAGAAAGTGTATAAACCGGGTACGGTGCAGGCACGCATCTCCAATGCCAAAAACCACCTCGTGTCTCCTGCGGGCTATGCCAACAACAAAGAAGCCTACGAAAGCGATAGTGCGGCCAAGATGCCTGCCATACGCGATATTTACCGCCGCTACTGGGAGCGTTGCCGGCAGGCGGATGCCATGGATTTCGACGATTTGCTGTTCTATACCTTCCTGCTTTTCCGCGACCGTCCGGAGGTGCTTGCACGCTATCGGTCGCAGTTCCGCTATATTCTGGTGGACGAGTACCAGGACACCAACTTTGCCCAGCACAGCATTGTGCTTCAGTTGGCAAAAGAGCATCAGCACGTCTGTGTGGTGGGCGATGACGCGCAAAGCATCTACTCCTTCCGGGGAGCCGACATCGACAATATCCTGTATTTCACAAAGGTATATCCGGGTACGAAGGTCTTTAAGCTGGAACAGAACTATCGCTCCACCCAAACCATCGTTTCTGCCGCCAACAGCCTGATAGAGAAGAACCAGCGGCAAATTCGCAAGGAAGTCTTTTCGGAGAAGGATAAGGGAGAGCCCATCGGAGTGTATCAGGCATACAGCGATGTGGAGGAGGGCGATATTGTAATCAACAAGATAGCCGAACTGCGCCGGCAGGAGAATTACGCCTATTCCGATTTTGCCATACTCTATCGCACCAACGCGCAGAGCCGTGTCTTTGAGGAAGCCATGCGCAAGCGCAGCATGCCGTATCGCATTTACGGCGGGCTGTCTTTCTACCAGCGCAAGGAAATAAAAGATGTAATCGCCTACTTCCGTCTCACGGTCAATCCGAATGATGAAGAAGCCTTCAAGCGTATCATCAACTACCCGGCACGCGGGATAGGCGACACTACCGTAAATAAAATCACGGCTGCCGCCACCAGCCACAATGTAAGCCTGTGGACCGTGCTCTGCGAACCGCTGACCTACGGGGTGAACATCAATAAAGGAACGGCGGGCAAGTTGCAGGATTTTCGCTGTTTGATAGCCGGCTTTATTGAGAGCGTTGCCGAAAAGAACGCCTACGAGCTTGGTACGGAGATAATCCGTCAGTCAGGCATTATCGCTGATGTCTGCCAGGACAACTCGCCCGAGAACCTCAGCCGCAAGGAGAATATCGAAGAGCTTGCAAACGGTATGAGCGACTTCTGTGCACAACGGCTGGAAGAGGGGAATGCCAATACCACGCTGAGTGATTTCCTTTCGGAAGTGTCCCTGCTTACCGACCAGGATTCGGACAAGGACGGAGACGATGAAAAGATAACGTTGATGACCGTGCACTCCGCCAAGGGGCTGGAGTTTAAAAATGTCTTTGTGGTGGGCATGGAAGAAAACCTGTTTCCGAGCGGTATGGCGGGTGACTCTCCCAGGGCGTTGGAAGAGGAGCGCCGTTTGTTCTACGTAGCCATCACCCGTGCGGAAGACCATTGTTTCCTTACTTATGCCAAAAGCCGTTACCGTTACGGGAAGATGGAGTTTGGAAATCCCAGCCGCTTTTTGAAAGATATAGATGTGCGCTTCCTTAAGCTGCCGCAAGATGCCGGATTGGTGCGCAAGGTAGATGAGCATGCCGCATCTTTCCGCAGGGAGAACAGGGAGAACTTCGTTTCCGCCATGTATGGAAAACGTGATGGAGGAGCTCGTCCCCGGCAGGAAATCATTGCCCCGACCGTTCCCCGCAACTTAAAGCGGGTGACGCCTTCCATGGGAACAGCTTCTGCCGCTTCCCATTCGTCGGCAGCCGCAGGCGGGAACGCTGTGCTGCCGGGGCAGTTTATCGAACACGAACGTTTCGGCCTGGGCGAAGTGCTGAAAGTGGAAGGTGAGGGCGACAACGCAAAAGCCACCATCCGTTTTAAAAATGCGGGCGACAAACAACTTCTTCTGCGTTTTGCGCGTTTCAAAGTGATAGGATAGATCCGGTTTTTACTATAAAAGTTTATATAACAAGAAAAATGACAGATAAAGATTTCGACCTTTTCCCTTCTCCCTGTTATATCATGGAGGAAGAACTGTTGAGGAAGAACCTCACATTGATAAAGAGTGTTGCCGACCGGGCTGGTGTAGAGATTATCCTTGCTTTCAAGTCCTTTGCCATGTGGCGCTCGTTTCCCATATTCCGTGAGTATGTGGAGCATTCTACGGCAAGCTCCGTATACGAGGCACGCCTGGCGTTGGAGGAATTCGGCAGCAGGGCGCATACATACTCTCCGGCATATACGGAAGCCGACTTTCCGGAAATCATGCGATGCAGCAGTCACATCACATTCAATTCGCTGGCTCAGTTCCGGCGTTTTTATCCCATGATTCAGGCGGCCGGGCAGGATATATCCTGCGGCATACGCGTCAATCCGGAGTATTCGGAAGTGGAAACGGAACTGTATAACCCCTGTGCTCCCGGCACCCGTTTCGGTGTAATGGCCGAACAGCTTCCCGATGTGCTGCCGCAAGGCATCGACGGGTTTCACTGCCACTGCCATTGCGAGTCGTCCTCGTACGAGCTGGAACGTACGCTGGAGCATCTGGAGGCGAAGTTCTCCCGCTGGTTTCCGCAAATAAAGTGGCTGAATCTGGGTGGCGGGCATTTGATGACCCGTAAGGACTACGATGTGGAGCATCTGATTCGCCTGCTCCGCGGATTGAAAGAGCGTTATCCCCATTTGCGCATTATCCTGGAACCCGGTTCGGCATTTACCTGGCAGACGGGAGTGCTGGCTTCCGAAGTTGTGGACATTGTGGAAAACCGCGGCATCCGTACCGCAATCCTGAATGTCAGCTTCACCTGCCACATGCCCGATTGCCTGGAAATGCCCTACCAGCCTGCCGTCCGGGGTGCCGAAATGGGTGACGGCGGTGCGTACGTCTACCGGTTGGGCGGCAACTCCTGCCTGAGCGGCGATTATATGGGGTTGTGGAGCTTTGACCACGAACTGCAAATCGGTGAGAGAATCATCTTTGAAGACATGATACATTACACCATGGTGAAGACGAATATGTTCAACGGAATCCATCATCCTGCCATTGCCATGTGGACAAAAGAGGGAAAAGCTGAGATATTCAGAAAATTTTCTTACGAAGATTATCGCAACCGAATGAGTTGATAATCAAAACTATGCTTTCACTCCGGACAGAATGTTTAATTTTATGTGTGAAAAAAATGCGTAGAATGTTTGCAGGTTAAAGGAAAATATCTACCTTTGCAACCGCAAACGCGGAAATAGCTCAGTTGGTAGAGCATAACCTTGCCAAGGTTAGGGTCGCGAGTTCGAGTCTCGTTTTCCGCTCTTTCTATGAAATGATTGCAATTACCTATGCCCAGGTGGCGGAATTGGTAGACGCGCACGTTTCAGGTGCGTGTGTCGAGAGGCATGCAGGTTCGAGTCCTGTTCTGGGCACAAAGGTATGCAATGGTCTATGAAATGTTTGAAATATGTCGGAGAGATGGCGGAATTGGTAGACGCGCTACTTTGAGGGGGTAGTGACAATTATGTCGTGGGAGTTCGAGTCTCCTTCTCTTCACATAGCATATTGCGGAAATAGCTCAGTTGGTAGAGCATAACCTTGCCAAGGTTAGGGTCGCGA